>MDTB01232144.1_pt1 | contig 21195 bp, 22 predicted proteins | sample 811161 | NCBI WGS metagenome assembly MDTB01 (sample SAMN05326650, study PRJNA326480) | marine metagenome | isolation source: seawater | place: Mediterranean Sea | collected 2009
AAAATTAATAACCTAACTTAAGGAAGATGGTTAAGATTATTTTATAAAAAATTGACTTAATAATAATTATTACACAAATACCTCTAGGGCTTAAGAATATATAAAGCAATGCTTTATATATATGTATTTAATAATTATAAATTACTGATTATTTTCTAGGTATATATATGAATCAACCCAAATTCTTCTAACTATCAAAACACCAAATAACGCTAGTGCATAATGCAAGCATGCAAAGATTACAGCGGTATCAATATTAATATTTTCGATTGCATATCCAGTCACCAAAGAACTTAGCACAACCATAAAACGAGTATATATTCCAAGTAAAGTTTGAACTCTTCCCATAATTACATTATCAACATTTTCCATAATAATAGTTCTAGTTATAATTCTTCCTGAATTAATACTTGTACCAAGTATAAAAAAGAAGCAAGAGGCTAAGTAGATAGTTGGCATCAATGAAGATAAGAAAAGAGAGGTAAAACCTAGAAAATAGCAGATTATGAGTATATTTTTTCTCGTCAATAAATTAGATATATATCCTATAACCACAACGGAGAGCAATGCGCCGATACCATAAAAACCATCTAACAGCCCATATCCCCATGCCCCTTTATCAAAAATATCAATAGATATAGATATAGTAAGCACAGACAAGGATCCCCAAATCGCTACATCTGCTAATATAGTAGTCATAGACAGAGTAGCTATATCTTTCCTTTCTTTTAAATACGTATACCCTCTTAAAAGCGATTTTATAAGATTTTTACTAGATGATTTCCTAGGGGTATGCTTAAATGGAGCTAAAGCTATTAGAATCCCAGAAATGATATAGGTGGCAACGTTTATCCAAAGAGCGACAAAAGGGCTGTATATATGGACAATTACCCCTCCTATTCCTGCTCCTATTATTGAACCTATTTGAAAACTAGCAGATAATAATTTGTTGGCGTTAAAATAATCCTCTTTCGATACAATCTCTTGCGTAAAAGCATGAGATGTAGACCAGAAAAGAGAGTTTCCAATTCCCATAAAAAAGGTTACGAGAAAAAGATATGTAAGACTAAAATCATCAAATCTTAAAATTATCAGAAACACAGTAATAACAATTACTCTAAAGATATCTAGGAATACCATAAGCCACTTTCTATTCGTTTTATCTATTATATAGCCAGTAAAAAACGAAATCAGTAAGCCTGGGATTGTTGCAGCTGCTATTATTTTGCCAAGTGTAAATTCTGACCCAGTTTGCTCTAGGACAATCCAACTAACAGCAATAAGGTTAAAGCCAAAACCAATCAGTGATATAATATTTCCTAAAAAAAACAATAAAAAAGTTGGCCGACTAAGAACAGAAAGCATATTTTATTTTAAATCTTTTTTAAAATGTTTTTTCTTAATAATACTGAAGCTGTTAGTGCTCCAGAAGCTAAAGCGCTTGGAACACCAACAGTAGTTATATCTTGACCTGTCATAAATAAGTTTTTTAAAGGAGTTTTTGGTTTAAGCCACTTTTCCCTAAAGCGTTGAGGGGTATGGTCTATTCCATACAATTCTCCAAACTCATAATGCGCCATACTTTTTGTTGATAAAGGGGTAGATAGTTCATAGAAAGATATTTTATCTTTTAAGTGAGGATTATGTTTATAAATTTGACTAATTATTCTATGTGATAAATTTTCTTTAAAATCTTTGTATTCATCGCCTCTTTTTTTCCATTTACTATTAAACCATTTAGAGTATGCATTAAAGCTTGTAGGAATTATCGCTTCTAATGTGGCCGTTTTACCATAGTTTGACTCCCAATCAGGATCCTTAGCGGATGGAAACGAAATATACAGCAATGGAAAATCTTTAGACTCATCATTTAGATATTCACGAGTATTGAAATCATGGTCATACGAAGGATATATCCATAAATTTGTATCCTTTATATTTAACTCTTCTGCAGATTTATCGAACCCAACATACAAACAAGCGTGTCCACTTGATGGTTGTACATTTTTTAAATTTGATTGATACGATTTAATTTTAGCATAATCTTTAAGAAGCTTTCCTAAAGTATTTTGTACACCAGCACTGCTTATAACATAGCGAGACTTTATCACATCTCCATTTTCCATAACTACGCCTTGCGCTCTACCGTTATTAATTAATACTTTTTCAACGCCAGCACTCATAAAAATATCGCCACCATTATCTAAAATTTGAGGAGCAATAGATTCAGGAATACTTCTTGAACCTCCAACGGGATAATTAGCGCCATCAAAATAGTGTCCTGCGATAGCACAATGCATAAAAAAACTGCTATCTTTAGGTGGAAGCCCATAATCTCCCCATTGCCCTGTTAAAACCCCAATAAGCTCTTTGCTGCTTATAATATTACTTAAAGCTTCATGTGTTGTTTTATCAGCATATTTAAAAAATTCTTTTGTAAGGTATCTATACAAAAGTAGCTGGCTAACACCAGATAAACTTTTTGCTCCAAAAAACTTAAACATAGATCTGTTAACCTTTCCAACTAAATCAACGTAAGACTCTATTTCAGAAGAATTTCCTGGAAAATAAGAACTCATAGTTTCAATAAATTTTGATTTAGGAGCAACTAAGTCATATGATTTATCAGGAAATATTATTCGATCATAATTGTCTGACATTTTATTCCATTTAAGATTATTTCCTGATATTTTATCAAACAAACGTCTGGAAAAAGAATTTTTTTTATGCACGGAGCCTATATAATGAAGACCTACATCCCATTCATAATTTTGACGATTAAAAGTATGGGTATACCCGCCAATCTTAAAGTGCTTTTCAAGAACAAGGACTCTCTTCCCCTCTAAGGACAAAAGCGCTGCGCTGCAAAGCCCAGAAATTCCTGAACCTATAACAATAACATCGTATGTATCTTTAAGCTTATTAATTGAATATTTTTCAAATCTAATCACACGTACTGCTCCTTACTTATATAAATACTGTAAATCTAATTTAACTAAAATAATTAATCCATAATCTTAAAAGATTGCTTAGAAAATTATTTAACTTCTAAAGCATTTATAAATTTTTCTAAAGACTCTAAATGGATATTATGGCCTGTTTTTTTAATAACTATATGGTTAAATAAATTTTTATTGAGAGATAACATATCTTTACCAATCTTAGTAAATTTACTGTCTTCTTGACCGGTAATAATAGATACTGGAAATTTAAATTCTGAAATTTGATTTCTATAAAAATTCATCTTGCCTTGGCTAAAAGATCTTAAAGACTTACTTAATTGCTCAGGATTATGAGATAAGCGAACTTTTCTCTGCTTAAAAAAACCATCACTATTTATGCCCTTCTGGTTAGCAAATAAGGGGTTGTTTTCCCAAATCCTAATAAATTCTTGATAATTATTTTCAATTATAGCTGTAAGCTTTAAATCTTCTTTAAATCGATGATTTCTATCTTTTTTTTCTTGAATGCCGTATGAAACACTTTCTAAAAATAATTTATTTATTTTTTCTGGATATTTAGAAGCAAAAGCAATGGCTAGCCTTCCCCCCATAGAATATCCACATAAATCAATATTTTTAATGTTAAAATTTTTCAAAATATTATTAAAATCTTTGCACCAATCATCAACAGTATATTTAGCTTTTAAATTATTAAATACACTTTTTCCATGGCCTGGAAGATCTATTGATAAAGTAGATCTTTTTAATAGACTGATGACTTTGTCCCAACAAGAGTGCGCTCCTGTAAATCCGTGAATAAATATAAAAGGAGTTAGAGAATCTCTTTTATTAAAAGAAATAAAATTTGTTGTTTTTTCTGTCTTGACGTATATTTTTTTCAATAGAATCTGCTAGATGTAAAAATTACTTCAAATCCATTATTTCAAGAACTCCATCTCCTCTGTAAATATTGCCATTAGGGAGTTTTATAGTAACATCACTTTTGAATCGAGTATAATAAGGATCTATATTTGACAACTTAAAGAAGAATGGAGCTAGAGGAACCCTAGCTATCTCAAATAACTTTAAGTTCTCGATAACCTCCTTTCCTTCAATTTCAACATAAAAATTATCTTTTGTTAAAATTTTTAGTTTAGAATATAAGGGTTCATTCTTCTTATTATAAAGATCAAGTATCAAGTTTTCCTTTGCGGTAAAGATTCCATTCTGTCCATAATTTTCATAAATGATTCCTGTACTATCAGCAATAAATATGCCTGGAATAGAAAAACCTCCTCTTTTATCAACTGTATTTAGTTCATAACCGATAATAGTATACTGATCAACAGTTCCTCTAAACCATAGCCAATTATCGAAAAGTTTTTGCAAAGGAACATTTCCCCAGTTATGATCATGATAACCTTTTCCTGATATACTGAACTCCTCACCTTTAAATTCTAGAGTTCCACTTACTTCTCCGTTTGGAACGGCCGCTAACCATGCAAAATAATCATCACCAGCATTAATTATTCCATCTTGAGGTCTATATGAAGGAATTGTAGATTTTAAGATTATATCAAAGCCAAATCCATCAAAATCTTTTGAGTCTATTCTGATTCTATAATTTTCTAAATCTCCTTTGAAGATATTATTTGCAAACTTAACATCTGGAGATTTTTTAGAAATTTTTATATCATCTTTAAAAGGGCCTTTTTCATTGAAAAATTTTATTTTTTTATATTCTGTGCCATCTGAATTATTGTAATTAACGCCTATGTAGTAAATATCACCAAAGGGATTAGCTGGATTTGTTATTTTCCAAAAATAAGCAACAATAACGCTTCCATCATTTAATTTTGAGTCAAAGTACCACCATTCATACTCTCCAAACTTATCATTTGTTCTCATTGCATCTTCATAAAGCTGAACATCTTTACCATACTCATTACTTTGAAGCTCAGGATCGAAATTGCTCATATTGTAGCCACCAAAATACAGCTTACCACAACTAGTTGCTAAAAACGTAAATGATATTAAAAGTATATTTAAAATCATCGCCTAACTATCTTTTAAGCGTTTTATTCTTTTTATTACAGGAGGGTGAGAATAATTAAGAAAAACATTAAGCCAGTGAGGCGTTAAATTACTAAGATTTTCTTTAGATAGTTTTTTTAAGCCTGATATTAAAGCTGTAGGATTATTAGCTGTATCAGATGAATATTTATCTGCAGAAAATTCATTTCTACGAGAAATAAACATTGAAAGCACTCCCGATAAAATAGATATAGGAGAATAAAGCATTGAGAAAAATAAAAGACTGGCATATATAGAAAGATTTTCCATTTGAAACACTGCAAACAAATCAGGATTATTTATAAATAAGGATAAAATAAAAAGCATTAGCCCTGTCTGCAGAACTCCAGACACAATCCCCATTTGTATATGTTTAAGCTTATAATGACCGACTTCATGTGCAACAATTGCTAGAATCTCGTCATCGTCCATCTGTTCTAGAAGAGTGTCGAAAAGGGCTATTCTTTTGTTTTTGCCAAAACCACTGAAATAAGCATTTGAATGCGCTGAACGCCTAGACCCATCAACCACCTCTAACTTTTTTACTGGAAAATCTACTTTATTCAAATACGTCTTTATTTTTTCAAGCAAAGGTCCATCTTCTAATGGGGTAAATTTATTAAACATTGGAGCTATATAATTGTTAAATAACGGTTGCATTATAATCATAAAAAGAGTCATAAATAGCCAAACAAGTAACCATGCAAAATCATTGAAATAGCCAAAAAATATAAGAATCGTATAAATAACAGGAGCACCAATAAGCAACATCAAAAAATACTGTTTTATTTTATCTTTAATAAATGTGCTTAAAGTAGTTTTATTAAACCCATACCCTTGCTCAATTACAAAAGTATAATAAAATGAGAACGGAAGGCTAAGTAAATCGCTAAATATGGCTAAAAAACCAAAAAATAGAAGTCCTGTAATTTCTTCAGAAAAACCTAAAGACCTGGCAAATAAATCTATTGTATTATAGAAGCCAGAAAAAATAAACACTAAGCTCACAATTAAAGAAAAGGTAGATGTTACATAAGAAAATTTTGAATTAGTTTTAGCATATTCTTGAGACTTCATATATTTACTTTCATCGTAAATATCAGAAAATTCTTTTGGAAGATTTGGATTTAAGGCTCTTATATTTAAAAATCTTACAATTGAGGATAAAATATATTCAAATAAAATAAACCCAATAATTATAATAAAGAAAAAATTCATCAGATAATTTAATCAAAAAAACTGACTAAAATTGATGAAAAGTTATATTCATTTTACATATTTGAGCTTTTTAGGTGTTTTTAAACTATAGTATGTGTCAACACCAGAAATTCCTTGAATTTTAGAATTATCTAAATCTATATGACCTGAAGGAAGAATAAATTCATCCTCAACAGATAAGAGAACTACATCACCTACAACTAAAATACATTTATTTGGCAGAATGTAATCTTTACTAAACTTTAAGCCTATTTTGATTATACTTGATTTAACAAATGGTGCATAAAAATCCTTCAAATAAACTTGATCTATTTTAAGCTCTTTAAACTCAGACTGGCCAAATGACAGTTTTGATGATGTAGAATGAGCTTTTTCAACAAAACTCTCTGAAACACTATTTATTGTTAAAAAAGATGTATTAAGAATATTCTTATAAGTATCTGTTTTTTTATTATTTTGAGGCCTTAGAACAAACCCTACAATTGGAGGTTTTGAACCTAGGTGGATTACAGAACTGAATATTGCAACATTTTCATGATTTTCTTTTGATTTGGTTGCGATCAAATTTGCAGACTTTATTCCTGTGATAGAATTAATTAAGTTTATTCTTTTAACTTTATCCAAATTTAATATGTCATCTGATCTGTAAATCACTTGGCTATCTCTTTATTTGGCACCTAGGGCAATAATGCGTTCCTCTTTGCGCAACTTTTGTTTTTATGATAACTGAAAAGCATCTAGGACATTTTTTACCCTCTTTTCCAAACACATTAAGCTTCAATGCATAATTACCAACATATGAAAAATCATAAGTATAATCACGAATTGTGGTTCCCCCTCTTTTTATAGACTCTTTTAGCACTTTGATGATACCTTTACGGAGATTTAATATCTTTTTTTTTGAAATGCTACTAGAGTTTGATAAAGGATGGATTTTGGCATACCAAAGAGCTTCATCTGCGTAAATATTTCCAATACCACATATAAAAGACTGATCTAGCAGCAATGATTTCATTTGCCTTTTCCTTTCTTTTATTTGATTCAAAATCCAATTTTCCGAAAAACCTTCGCTTAAAGGTTCAATTCCAAGTTTATTATCTAGAAAATCTAAATTATCAAACATATAAAAACGACCAAATTTTCGTACATCTTCGAAAACTAAATACTTATCACCTATAGTTAAAAATAATGATATATGCTTTTTATCTTTTTCAATTGAATTTGCTGCATAAAGCTTGCCAGTCATCCTTAGATGTACGCATAAGAACACACTTTTAAAGACAATTACAATATATTTTCCTTTTCTATAAACATTTTCGATATTCCTTCCTTTGATTTTATTATTAAAATCTGAGATTTTGAAGTTATGCAGAGTTTTTTTCCAATTCACTTGAATTGAATCAAAATTATTACCTAGCAGATGTTTTTTTACAGACTGAGTAACGGTTTCAACTTCAGGAAGTTCTGGCATACTATTTTTTTTTAAATATCATTCAAATGCACTGTGGCAACAAAAAAGAGCTAATGAAATCAGCATAGGAAAAAATAAAAATCAAATAATTTTATATTTATCGTACATCGGTATATCTATTACTTCGCCTTTGAAGTAACCATTATAGATGTTTTCCTTAAGCCATTCTAATTCTTGGTCTAATAATTCTTTGTCATTGAATAGACCTCTCCAACTTTTATCTTTTGCATTATAGCGATATTTCCTTCTTTCTTTAATTTTTTTAATAAGAACCTGATTATATGAAAATCTATTAATTATAAGAAACTGAGGCTTTTCTGCGTTTAACACAAGTTCTTCTAATGGTGGAAATTTTTCATACGATGGATGAAGTAACAGATGGGCCGTCGCATTAACATCATTCATTGCGCGATGAGAGTCATAGAAAAAACCGTGCCATATTGATAAAAGTTCCAACTTGGTATTTAAAAACCCTCTATTCATCCAATTTATATCAGCTTTTGAGCAAGCCCATATATTTTTAAAGTCAATATTTTTCTCTAAAAAGTGTCTGTCAAATGATGCATTATGAGCAACGACAACATCTGAAGCCAAAAGAACTTTTTTAACTTCTTCCCAATCTATAGACACGCCATCAATCATTGATTTTGTAATACCTGTAAGTAAAGTCACCTCATCATCAATCTCAAGATCTGTATCATTGTAAGACTCATACTCTTTAACTGTAGCATAATCTTTATAATCTGATTTATTTACAGCTATAACTCTTGCGCCAATTTCTATAATTTCATCCTTATCATAATTCAACCCTGTAGTTTCAAGATCTAGAAAGCATACCTTAACGTAATTGGAGTCATCTATAAGGTTTGTTTTTATATTTTCAATAAGACCTTCGCCACTATATTTATACAGAGTAATTGAATTTTCTTTTTTTAATTCTTTAATAAATGCCATTATTTTTTATTTATGTATCGATTCTGAAAATCTTGCAAAAATGATACTATCCTTTTTAAATCTTCTTTAGTTTCAAACCCAGACCTATCCATTTCAGCTATTCTGCTAAAATCATCTACCATTAATATACCATTTAAATGGTCTAATTCATGCTGAAAAAGTTTTGACATAAACCCTCTTAATGGTTTTTTGATAACATTGCCTTCTGGCGTATAATATCTTACTTTTATTTTATCATATCTATTTATAAATAACCCTAAGGAAGGAACACTTAAACAGCCCTCAATATCACATTGCTTAGAGCTCTCATCAAAAATGTCTATCTTGGGATTGATATAAATTTCACAGTTATCTGCAATATCATTACCAGATAAAGATGATTTTTCATATTCAGACTCTTTTTTTTCAATCTCTTTACCTTGGTCTTCATCATCGCAATGATGCATACCAATAAAAATAGATACATTGTACCCTATTTGATTGGCAGCTATACCTGCACAAGGTATTTCTTTGTATGAATCTGTCAAATCTTGAATTATACTTTTTACTTCATCAGAAATCGGAAATTCTACTTTTTTTGTTTTTTGATGTAAAAAATCTATACTTTCATTAAGCAGTTGTTCTTCATTCCATATCTTAACTATTTCTCTAACTGGCATTTTTTTTAATAAATTTATAATGTTTTTTAATTGGCTCTTCAACTTTCCAAGTACAATTCAAGCCTTTAGGAAATACAACATAATCTCCAGAACCTATATTTACAGAATTTATAGGACCTTTTACAAGAACTTTTCCACTAATAATATAGCAGTGTTCTTCTTGCTCATAACTCCAATCAAAGACACTTACATCGCATGACCATAAGGGCCAATCTTTAAAATCTTCTAACTTTTTATTTTTAATAACTTTAATTTTCATAAACCGGAACACCTCTAACTGTTTCTTTAATTAAAAAATCCACAACATCTTCTATTTTTTGATTTTTTTTAAATATCTTCAACTGCATATCTGCGCTAGTTCCTTTTTCAACTATATTTTCAATGTTTTCAATATATTTGTTAGTTCCAAGGTCATCCACAACATCTTTAATAAAATCGAGCATCTCATAAACCAAACTTTTAAACAAAACCTCCTTATCTGCACCTAAATCTATAAGCTTTGCATTTACACCATATTGACAAGCTCTCCATTTATTTTCATGAATCAAAGAACTCCTATAATCTCTCCATGTCTGATTAGACTTCCTAAGAACAATAAACTTTGCTACAAGAGCTTGAATTAAAGCCACAATAGACAATGCATCTTTTAAGTTTGTAACACAGTCACACATTCTGAATTCAAGAGTAGGATACGATTTATGAGGCCTTATATCCCACCATATTTTTGTTGCATCGTCGATACTATTGCTCTTAATTAGAGTCTTAACGTAAAGCTCATACTCCTGGTAAGATGAAAAAATTTCTGGGACTCCCGTTCTTGGTAAATCCTCAAAAATAATACTCCTAAAAGACTTAAATCCTGTTTCACTACCTTGCCAGAATGGAGAAGAAGAAGACAATCCCATTATATGGGGAATAAAATACCTCATCTGATTCATGATATCCATCTTTAAATCAAGGTCTTTTATTCCAATATGTACATGCATTCCAAAAATAAGCATTCTCTTACCAACATACTGAGTAGAGTCCATAAAACCATGATATCTAGAATTATCTGTAACTATTTGATTTTTCCAGTGAGAAAAAGGATGAGTGCCTGCCGCAATAATATCGAGATTGTTTTTATTGGCATATTGTTTTACGATTGCCCTTAAATGCTTTAAATCTTTTTCTAAATCAAAGAGATTGTTGCAAACCTGACTCCCTATCTCTATTTGTGACTGCAAAAGCTCAGGCTTAATATCATGCTTAGAAACTAAAGACCCTTCTTTTAAAATTTCTGTAACATAAGATGTCAACTCTCTTGTTTTAGGGTTTATTAGTTGGTACTCCTCTTCAACCCCTAAATTAAGCTCAGATATTTCTTTAATCATATAGAGTCTACAAAGCTCCTAATTTTTTTAAAATAATTAATTCCAGCACGATACATAATATCATTATGATTAGCACCTTCTACAATAAAAATATTTTTATTAGCAGATTTTGAAGAATCATGCATTAAAACACCTTGCTCCAATGGCACGATATGATCCTGCCTTGCATGAATAATTAGTAAAGGAGATTTATAATTTTCAATTTTCCTTAAGCTCTCAAAACCATCTTCCAGCTCAAAGCCAACCTTCTTATAATCCAATCCAACCAATTTGAACAAATCGTATTCTGTCGCGAAACCACTTTCTATTATGCATCCATCTATACAATCTTCTTTTTTTGAAATAATTTGAGCTGCAGAAGCACTTCCAAGAGACCTACCCATAATGACTACTTTTTTATTATATCCTTTATTTTTAAGTATCTTTAAAAAGCAATCAAAAGACTCAACTGCGTCAGATAAAAGATTTTCTTTTGTAGGGACACCTTTAGATAAACCATACCCCCTGTAATCAATAACTATTAAATTGAAATTATGTTGGTTGTAAATTTTAGCTATATCATCGTACTCACAAGCGATTTCACCATTTCCATGAAAAAAAATAATATTATCAAATTCACTATTCACTAGAAACAATCTAGCTCCTATAGATACTCCATCTGACAACAAAACAAAAGTATCTAAAGAGTCCTGAGGCTTAACTGAATTTCGAGGAAAAAATATTGAATTGATAATATTTTCTTTATCGTTCATATATAAAGTAATACTTTATCCTTTACATTTAAATCCCATATAAATAATAAAATTAAATCTTTCACTTATCTGCAAAAATCCAATTTACTGGAGCCTTCCCATTTTTAATTAAATAATTGTTAGTCTTGGAGAAATGCCTGCATCCAAAAAATCCACTATATGCAGAAAACGGTGACGGATGAGCTGCCTTTAAAATGTAATGCCTGTTGACATCTATTAAGTCAGCCTTATTTTGAGCATTTTTACCCCATAACAAAAATACAATTTTGGAACAATTTCTGCTAATATTTTGAATTACCTTTCCAGTAAATCTTTCCCAGCCTATATTTTTGTGCGAATTTGGCTTACCTGATTGCACCGTTAAAACGTTATTTAGCATTAAAACCCCTTGGTCTGCCCAATTCTGAAGAAATCCTGATTTAGGAATGCCTAAGCCTAAATCAACACTTATTTCTTTAAATATATTAACCAATGATGGCGGAGGTTTAACGTCTTTACATACACTAAAACATAGTCCATGAGCCTGCCCTTTGCCGTGATAAGGGTCTTGACCTATTATAACTACTTTAATACTTTCTACAGGTGTGGAATTAAAAGCATTAAATATATTCTTCGCTCTTGGATAGACCTTCTTCGAATTGTACTCTGATTTTAAAAAAGCACTCATCTCTTTAAAGTAAGACTTGTCAAACTCTTCTTTCAACAATTTATACCATGATGCCTCAATATTAACTTCTCTACACATATTCTATCAATCAAAATGCTTTGGAGGTTTTTTAGAAGATAATATTTTATTTACTTTTAAAACTCTATCAAAAACTGAATTTAAGAACAACAACCTTTCTTTCTCATTCCTCATCTCAATAAAACTCTGTTTTAATGATATGTTTAGATTTATAAATTGACAGAAATCAAAAGATATGTTCTTAGAAATCTCAGTCTCAACATTATTCATTAATTTATTAGCAATCAATACTTTTAAATACTTATCACGAGTTTTATTTAAAAGACTCCTATTTTTATTGGAAGGCGTCTCATTTTCTATTAAAACAACATCACCAAACCATAAGCCTAATTCATTATATTTATCTTTTATTTCAAATCTTTCAAAACCTTTAACAATCACATCGTACGATCCATTATCGTAACGACTTATGATTTCTTCTACCTTAGCAGTACAACCAAAAACAGCAGTTTTGTTTTTATTTTTATTTACTATACCAAATTTTTTTTTGCCAGCAATGCAATCTTTAATCATTTTTTTATATCTATCTTCAAAAATATGCAAAGGAATTACTTCTCCAGGGATTAGTACTATATTTAATGGGAAAAGAGGGATTCTTAAAAAGGAAGATTTCACTCGGACCTCACAATTCCAGGATCAAGATAGAAAACTTCCCTTCTTGAATTTGTAAATAAATTAGACCATCTAATTGCATCAAACTCAACAAACAGCATTGCACATACTGGGAATCTTGAGATTCCAGAATCTGACAGTTCATCAGCTAATTCATGGAATGTTGGATTATGTCCAAAAATAGCTACAGAATTAACATTATTATCGATTTTAGAAATTATCGATTTTAGAATATTTTTATCAGACTGATAAATCTCAGCCTCAAGCTTAATTTTTTCAATTGGATAGCCTACCTCGGAAGCTATAAGCTCACATGTTGTAAGTGCCCTTTTAGCTGTACTTGTAATCATTGTATCAAACAAAATACCTTTTCTATGCAATTTTTTACCCATAATCACACTATCATCAACGCCTCTGCTATCTAACTCTCTATCATGATCAGATATTTTTAAACCGCCCCAAGGTGATTTAGCGTGTCTATTTAAAAGAAGATACTTCATTTTACATGCCTTACAGTTTAGATATAAAATATTTTAAATATATAATCAATTTAAAATTTTACAAAAAAATATATCATGGATTTAATTTAATAAAAATTAATTTAAAAATCTACCTACCTAAGAATTTCTGTCAAACCAATTTCTATAAGATTTACTAATGATGTCAAAGTCAATTGATATAATTTCTGGAGTTTTATAATTGTGCTTGCTTGCTATAGTACTATTTACTTTTTTAATGTTTTTTGATTTACATTTAACAATAAGCATATACTCTATATCATTTCTGACTCTTTCATTCCATACATAGGCAGAATTAACTCTATCTATAATTTGAACACACGGAGAAACCCCATTGAGCAACAAAGCGTCTCTTATTTTATAGGCGCTACCTTTATCATTGGTGGTAGTTATTACAGCTTTATACATTATATTAAAATTATTACTAAAATAATAAAAATTCACTAAATTTAAGCTGAGCTTTAAAGTATTCGGAATGTTATTTTTAGACCTTTCAAATTACTTATAGGGAGATTTACTCCTTATTTCAAAAACAGGCCTTTCATTTAGTGATCAAGGAAGTTTGCGATTCAAGGGAAATCACCCACTCATTTTCTAAAGAAAAGGAGTACTAAAAATGCACTCCGAATGCTAGAAGCTCTTCATTTAGGTTTCAATAAGCTTATCGATAAAGTTGAAATCCTCTTTTCTTCCTCTTACTTTGATTCGTATAAATTTATAGCCATCATCTCTTGAATCTACCTGAAACATTCTATATATATTCTTCAAAAGGCTTGATTTATCATGCTTAAGAACTATTGTCCTTGATATAAAATCTTTATTAATAAAATTTAAAATCTGTTTTTTCAAATAGTCTACCATTATATGTTCTTTAGCTGAAACAAAAATAGCATCTGAATACTTTTTCTTAAGAAAGCTCATCTTTTCTTTATTTTTAATTTGATCTATTTTATTAAAAACCAATATAAAGTTCTTTAATTTAATGCTCATGTCATCAAGTGTAAATTTCACAGTGCTTATATGCTCTGAAATAACTTTTCTAGACTCACTCCCATCCACTATAATTAAAATCAAATCAGATTTATCAACCTCCTCAAAAGTCGATCTAAATGAAGCAACTAAACTATGAGGTAATTTTTTTATAAATCCAACCGTATCTGTTATTAATGCATTTGTATTTTTGTCAATTGAAAAGGCTCTAGTTGTTGTATCTAGTGTAGCAAAAAGCTTATTTTCGACATATGTTGAGTCTGGTTTGCATATAGCATTCAACAATGAAGATTTTCCTGCATTTGTATATCCAACGATAGACGCTCTAAATGAATTATCTCTACCAGCAGACTGCACTTCTCTATTTTTTTTAATTACTACAAGCTCTTTTCTTAGCTTTGTAATCTTATTTCTAATAAGCCTTCTATCTATCTCTATTTGCTTCTCTCCAGGCCCTCCTCTTGTACCAACTCCTCCCATTTGACGCTCAAGGTGAGTCCATTGCCTTGTTAATCTAGGAAGCATATATTGAAGTGAAGCAAGCTCTACCTGATACTTAGATTCTTTAGTTTTTGCATTATTTTTAAATATTTCTAAAATAATACCCGTTCTATCAAAAATGACTATTTTTTTGGTTAAAAGTTTTTGAATATTTTTAAATTGAGAAGGAGATATTTCCTCGTTAAAAAAAACATATCGACAATTTAATAAGCTTGCTTTTCTCTTAATAGATTCTAGCTGACCTTTACCATAATAAGTAGATGGATTGATTTTTTTTAAATTAAATATCTGCTGACCCAGTACATTGAAACCCAATGTAGAAGCTAAAGACGCATACTCTGTTAAACCATCTTTCAGTTCTTCTTCACTGTAAAACTGAGAACCTGTAACTAAAAAACATTCCAACTTATAGCCTTTTTTCAAAAAAACCTGCTAAAAATGATTCTAGGATCAGAAGCAAAATTGAAATCAACATAAAAACTCTCCACACTTCAGTTCCTCTAATTCTGTTTTTTACGGTTTCATAAAAACTATCTGTATAATCAAAAATCGCCACATTCTTGAAGTTTTGGATTATAACATCATCAGGCAATTTATCAAATACAGTCTCCGTAGAATCTGTATTTACTACAAGCTGTTTTAAAAGCATATCTTGATATTTTATCACATAGTTACCTGGATTCTTTATATTGCCTAAATATACCTTATTAGAATTATTTCTAACTTTTTCTTTATAGCCCGATTCACCAATAATCATGATAGGACTTTTGTAATCTTTTAGATATGTGGCGTTGAGAGGATTTTCAGATATAGATGTAAATTCAGAATCTCTCTTATCTTTTGAGGTTAGCACATAGTAAACAAATGGAATGAATGAAGCCTTTACAGGAAAATCGCTATCAGAAAGATTTAAGCTTACCCCGACAACATCAATTAATCCTTCATTGTAAAACCGCCTATTCCATAAAGAGTTTAGCCTTGATGTTTCAATCATCGAAGATTCATCTAAAGGAAGACCTAGAAATCGATTTACCTTAAATAAATCGCTTTCTTTTGCACCAGAAAAGACCTCCTTGAATAAATTTTTATTAAGAATATCGTTTTTTGTTACGACAATTGAATTTTCTGAAAAATTTAATCTGTTATCAAAAAAACTAAAGTCTATCAAGGCTTGATTTTTATCTGTATTCGGAAACCAAATTAAATGCCCTCCAGCTTCAACATATCTTTCAAAATCATACAGACCAGAATCATTGTTTGGAATTTCAGAAAACACTACGTCATATTTCATTAAATTACTATAATTAGAATTACAATTTTGCAAAGAAACAACCTTATCTTCAGATATGGAATTGACAGCTAATGTTAGAAAATTTCTTAACCCTGCATCATAAATATCACACAAACATGCTTTTATTTCTGGCAATATTTTTAGTCTTGAATAATATTTATCACTAATAATAGATTCTTCAATTTCTAATTCTGCAACTATATTGAAATCACCCCTACTTTCAAATAGCCCATTAAACTCAATTGAATTCATACCTTTGTATAAGCTTACATTTTTAACCAACTTCATATCGTCTAAATATAGATATGCATTAATAGATTCATAAGGATTACTACTATAAACATCAACCTTAACTGTAAATGGCTCATTTGGCAATATCACTCTATTATCAGTAGTAATTGATTTGATTACGGGTCTCTTTTTTTCATTAAAAGTATTAAAGAAAGTTGTATTCCACCATTCAATCTGATCTATTCCTTTAAAAAAATCAGCATCTAAATCACTAAATATATACAGATCTCCATTTTCATAAATCTGCTTAGATTCATCAAAGTATTCCTCTATCAAATCCACTAAATACGAGGCTTGATAATTATGAATTAATTGCAAGTCATTAATGTTAAACTTTTCAATTAAGCCATCATAAACAAGGTTTTTATTGGCTGAAACAATTCTTAAATTTGTGGAAGGGCTATACTCCTTAATTATTGAAGCAAGTAAATTATTAAAACGTTTTGCCTGTTCATCATGAATATCTTTGCTGAAATTAGAATACGTATCATCTATTAAAACTCCAACTATGCTAGAGGTTGGATCATAAAAAGCACTATTAAGACTTGATTTTAAAGTAGGTCTTGATATAGCTAAAATTAAAAACAGAATTATAAGCATTCTTATTAAGAGAAGAAAAATATTTATAAGATTAATATTTTTAACTGAATCACTTTTTAAAACATTTACAAATCTGATTGCTCCAAATTCAATAGTTTTAAATTTTCTATTATTTATAATATGAAAAATGAGAGGAATAAAAGTGACCGGCAAAAGCCATAAAACTGAGCTGAAAATAAACTCCATCAGCCTCCTAAAGATATAATTATAGCAGCTACAACAGGAACAGACAAATTATCATCAATTTTAAATAATGAAAATAACTCTACAAGGGTTGCAACAATAATTGCGATGAATGAAAAAAGGAAATCTATTTCTGGGTATAGCAATAAAATTATTAGAAACGAAACTGTAAAAAAAGCAAAACTACCTTCTAAAGTTTTATCAAAAATTTGTGTTTTTCCATACAATCTTCCAATAAGCGCGGCGGCAGTATCAGAATAACTCATAATCAAAAGTGCAGCTATGCAAGTATACTTATCAAAAAACAAAAGAACAATCAATGACGCTAGCATAACATAGCTAGCACCTGTCAGCCTGTTTTTTTCAAATTCTCTAGTAATTCCTCCTAAAAAACTGTGATAAATTTTATTAATATTGCTATTATATATTCTTACAAGATCCAAACCTATCATTAACATCGTAACAATAAAAACAAAAGCCAAAACAGATTCTTGCTTCCAGAAAAATAACAAAAAAGCTATTCCTGAATTACTCAGATGTATGCTTTTTCGCAAAAACTCGTCTTTGATAGATATATTATTTTTCATACATCAGCTCATTATAACGCTCTTCTATATTTTGAGCTTTGTAGAGCCCACTACCTACAACAGTTATATCTACCCCTGTTTCATATACAGAATCAATAGTTTTAATATTCACTCCGCCATCAACACCTACAAGTATCTCTCGATCTTTGACCATTTCTACAATATTCTTCATTTTAGGAAGCATATCAGGCATAAAATCCTGCCCTCCAAAGCCAGGCTCAACAGACATTACAAGGATATAGTCAATAATATCAATATATTTCTCTAAAATAGATTCATCTGTTCTTGGCTTTAAAGCTAATCCGCAATTAACTCCTTTATCTTTTATACTAACCAAGTCTCTCACTATATTTTTTGATGATTCGGTATGAATTATCAATGTATCTGCACCCGCATCAATAAATTCATCGATATAATTCTCAGGTGAATTCATCATTAAATGTGTTTCAAGATGAGAATTTGTAAGCTTTCTAATTGCTTTTAATATAAAAGGACCAAATGTGAAATTGGGAACAAAATGACCATCCATAACATCTATATGCAACCTATTTATTCCTAAATCTTCAACTAATTTAATCTGCTGGCTAAGGATTGAAAAATCTGCTGAAAGCAGCGAAGGTGAAATAACTCTCATATTATTCTCCGTATTTAGTTACTGTTATATCTATTTTGATTGGTGCTGTATACTTAATACCTTCTATAACTTCTATATTATAGCCATTAGCAGATATATAAGAAAGTTCATAAACTGTATCTTCTAAAAAATTATTATTATCTATTTTTTTTATTTCTCCAACTAGAAATCCTCTCTTTTTCAATTCCCCTATTGCATACTTAAGGCTTTTTCCAACAACATCAGGAATAACATATTCGTTTGGAGGTCTTCCATTGCAAACCCATAAAGAAACTGAATCGCCTTCAATTACATGTTCTCCTTTTTCTGGTAACTGCCTAGAAACATGACCAATGCTATCTTGCTCATCAAAATAATAAAATATATTTCTTTCATCAATAGATAGTCTGTCCAGCCTAATGCTATTCTTAGCTTCTCTTATATCAAGCCCTATATAGCTTGGCATTTTTATTTTTCTCCTATCACTAAAAACTACCAACTCTACATTTCGACCTTTTTTTACTTTTGTATAAGGCTTAGGATATATATCATGAACAGTAAAAGGAATACAACCATTACTATAGTCTATCATCTTAACAGAAACATTGAATTTATTTTTATTTAATAATTTAAGTGCATCACTTTTATATTCGCCTAATACATCAGGCATATAAACTTCTTCAATGTTAACTAAAGTTGACAAGATTGGATTAAACATAAACAGCCACAATAAAAAGCAAACAAAACAATTTATCATAAAAATTATAATTTTATAAAATTTCATTTTTTTATTTTTGTTATAAATATCATCAAAAGTTATACCCTTATCAACCTTGCTCCAAACACTCCTTCCATTTCTCCATTCAAGGGTGAAACTGATAAACAACCATTAGAATCTACATAACAAGAATCTATATATTGAGATGCGTCGTCTAATAAAAAATCACTGTTTAATTTTAAAAATTTATCAATAATTTGCCAATTTTCATTGCTATATATGCTACATGTAGAATAAACTATCGCACCTCCAATTCTAATAGCATGTGATAACTTTTCAAGTAATGCATACTGACTTTCTACAAGCTTCTTTATATTGATATTTTTCCATCGAATATCTGGATTTTTCTGAATAGTTCCACTGCAACTACAAGGTGTATCAATTAATATTTTATCCATAATAGAAAACGTACCTAACGTAGCGTCTTTAGATGTTATATTAACTTTTTTATCTTTAAATGAATTTTTAAGCAATTTGCAACGACTATGACTTTTATCATTTAACCATAAATTACCCTTACCTTTCATGATTTCATAAATATACTTAGATTTACCCCCTGGTGCAGCACAAGCATCTAATACTTTATCATTTTTTGCTATATTTAATAACTTTACCACTAAACCTGCCCCAGGAGATTGAACCTCTAATAAATTCTTTTTTTTTACATATTCATTTATTGCATATTGCGAATTTTCTAAAGCAATATAATTGTTCAAAAACCTGTGTACCTTACTTATTTTAATATCTATTAATTTATCTACCTTTTTAGCAACATCTTCTTTAATTCTAAACCAAACTTCCCCTGATTTATCATCCCAGTTGCAGATTTTTAAAATATCCTTTTTAGAAAAATTTTCTATCAAAATATTTTCAATAGATTTTGAATAGTTTAAAAGACCTTTTATCTGTTTTATCTTTCCACCATCTCTTATAAAGGACATCAAAATTGCATTAACCATTCTCGAAAACTTCAGACTCTCTTTTTTAGCTATTTCAACAGTAGAATTCACACTTGCATAATCTGGTATAGAATTCATACATGAAATCTGATAAAAACCTAATCTAAAATAATTTTTATATATCTCACTTGTTTTTGAATAATCGCCATTATAATAATCACAGATATTTCTATCAAGTGTCTTTTTTTTCCTTATGACACCATAAGTTAGAAACTTTATAAAAGAAGTATCTTTTAAGCTTAAGCCAGAAACATACTTATTAAATTCATATTTTAAATTTTTTTTATCTATTAAGACATTGTTCAATACTTGAAGAGATCTAAACCGAGAATCTTTATTTAAATTCATACTTATGTTTAGGATTGCCACCTAGATAGCCATTAATAAACTCAATACTCGATATATTTTTTTTTGATTCTAGCTTCAAAGAAATAATTCTGATTACCCCTGAACCACAAAAAACAAATAATTTTTTTTCATGAACATATAGTTGACCAGGATTTCTTTTATAGGCATCAGAGAATCCGCTGCTGGAGAGGCCTTCAATTGAACTTTTTATTATTTTTACTCGAACAGCTTTAAAGTACGTATGCATACAGGGATATGGAGAGAAAGCTCTAATTTTATTATGGATTAAAAGCGATTGTTCTTCCCAATTTATTTTTAACTCATTTTTACTTATTTTAGGAGCAAAAGATTCCACTGAGGATGAAAATTCTATTAGATTGTTCTTTCCTGCAAGAACTAATTCTAATGTTTCTAACATAAAAAGACCACTTTTTAAAAAAAGCTTAGTCCAAAGATCTCCAAAACTATCATTTTTATTTACATCTACTTTTTTTTGATTGATTAATTCACCACTATCAACTCTCTCATTTATAAAAAAACTTGATAAACCAGATGAACTTTCATTATTTATAATAGCTCTTTGAATAGGTGCCGCTCCTTTATATGAAGGTAAAATAGAAGCGTGAATATTAACAGCTCCGTAATCAGGGATAGAGTAAATCTTTTTTGGTAATATTTTATACGCAACAACCACATAAATATCTGCTTTAATTTTCTTGAGCTTATTTATAAAAAAA
>MDTB01237078.1_pt1 | contig 21193 bp, 16 predicted proteins | sample 811161 | NCBI WGS metagenome assembly MDTB01 (sample SAMN05326650, study PRJNA326480) | marine metagenome | isolation source: seawater | place: Mediterranean Sea | collected 2009
GGTACGCCGTTAACAGCCGCCGACGTGAAGGCGACTTACGACAAAATCGTGTTCCCACCGAAAGGCGTTGCCTCAAGCCGGAAGGCTTATTTTAAGGCTGTCGATTCGATCACAACACCAGACGCCTACACACTTGTGTTCAAACTGAAGCATCCAACCGCGACCTTTATCCCTGCGGTCGCCATGCCTTTCAATTTCATTTATGCGAAGAAAGACCTGGATGCTGGCGGCTTCAACTGGCACCAGCGTAACATCAACGGCACCGGTGCTTTCACGTTTGTTGAGCACGTTGCAGGCAGCCATGTGTCAGGTAAAAAATATGCCGGCTACCATCACGAAGGTCGCCCATATCTTGATGGTTACAAAGCAATTTCAGCTCCGAAAATGAATGTTCGTCTGCAAGCCATTCGTGGTGGCCGGGCCGACATTGAATTCCGCGGTTTCCCACCGAAAGCACGTGACGATCTGGTCAAAGCCTTGGGTGATAAAATCACCGTTCAAGAAAGCGATTGGAACTGTGTTCTGCTGTTGACGCCAAACCACGAAGTGAAGCCTTTCGACGATCCCCGCGTTCGTCGTGCGCTGAGCTTGGCGGTTAACCGTTATGAAGGTTCTAAGTACCTTTCGCGGATTGCCATCGTTAAAACCGTTGGCGGCGTTGTGTTCCCAGCACACCCACTTGCCACATCAGTTGAAGACCTTGGTAATACCGTTGCTGGTTACAGCAAAGACCACAAAGCAAACATCGCAGAAGCCAAGCGTCTACTGAAAGAAGCGGGTCATCCAAACCTGTCCTTCACCCTGCATAACCGCGGCGTTGATCAGCCTTACCGTGTTGTCGGGACTTGGGCGATCGATCAGTGGAAAAAAGCTGGTTTGACGGTCAAGCAATGGGTTCAGCCAACATCACCTTTCTACGCAACACTGCGTAAAAAAGGCGACTTCGATGTCTCCATCGACTTTAACTGCCAAGCAGTTGTGAACCCGATTGCTGACATCTCCAAGTTCCTGCCAACGGCTGGCAACAACTACGCCAACTTTGCTGACTCGGAACTAGAGTCGACTTACGACGCACTGTTGAAAGCTGGCGACGAAGGCACTCAAAAGACACTCGTTCGGAAATACGAAAAGCGGGTTCTGAACGATTTGGCTTCTCAAGCAATCACCTTGTGGTGGTACAAAATCAACCCTCACCGTAGCTATGTGAAGGGCTGGAAAATTGCACCAAGCCACTACTTGAACCAGGCTCTCGACAATATTTGGCTGGACAAGTAAGACTAATAATTAAATCCGTCCTATGGTAACAACGCCGTAGGACGGATTTTTTGTGATTATCCAACAAACACAATTGGGCTGATCAAATCCCATGTATAGCTACCTGATAAGACGAATTTTTATGCTGCTGCCGACGTTGTTTGGTGCTGCTGTCCTCGTTTTCGTACTGCTACGTCTGGTTCCAGGCGATGTGTGCGATCTTAAGTTTGGTGGTGAAGGCGGTTACGTCGACCCTGAACAAATTGCAATGTGCCGCGAGATGCTTGGTTTGGAAAACCCCATGTATTTCCAATTCTATGAATACATGAAAGGTTTTCTCACACTTGATCTGGGCGTCTCGATGTGGACTACCAAGCCGGTCACCGAAGAAATAGCCGCGCGCTTCATGATTTCAGTTGAAATTGCGATCCTCGCAACCGTCACCTCAATCTTCATCGCATTGCCGCTTGGAATTATATCGGCGGTTCGCCGGAACACCTGGACCGACTATGTGATCCGCGGCATTTCCATTTCCGGGATTGCTATTCCGTCGTTCTGGCTTGGTATTCTGATCTTGCTTGGACTCCTGATCTTCACGCAAAAGTTTTTTGGTGAGCCTTGGATGCCACCGGTTGACTACAAGTCGCTCTTTGATGACCCGGCGTATAACTTATCGCAGATGGTCTGGCCGGCCTTGGCAACAGGTTTCCGGTATTCGGCCGTTGCCACCCGGATGACACGCTCGGCGATGCTTGAGGTGTTGCGCGAAGACTATGTGCGAACCGCCCGCGCCAAAGGCCTGATCGAAAAAGTGATTGTCAACCGACACGCTTTGAAAAATGCCATGTTGCCGGTGATCACAATCATCGGGATGGAATTTGCCTTCCTCATGGGTGGCCTGGTCGTTACCGAGCAGGTCTTCAATCTAAATGGTTTGGGTAAGTTATTGGTAGAATCAGTTGAACAGGCCGATTTCACGATGACACAGGCGCTGGTGATGCTTGCAGTTGCGATTTTTGTTGTTGCAAATTTTTTGGTCGACATCATGTATGCCGTGCTCGACCCCCGCATTCGCTACAGTTAAGGGGCCGGAGGATATTATGACTACTGCTGAACCTTTTATTGAAAACGATAAGATCCCTGAAGGCAAACCTTGGACCGTGCGGCTTGGCCGGATGATCCAGACACAACCGCTGGGTGCAGCAGGAGCAATCGTTGTACTGTTAATGATCTTTGCAGCGATCTTTGCTGAATACATCACTCCCTATGATCCTGAAAATAGCTCTTATGAGTTCATGTTGGTTGGGCCCAATGCAGACTTTTGGATGGGGACAGACCAATTTGGCCGGGACATTTTCTCACGAGTAATATTTGGTGCCCGGACAGCGTTGATGGTTGGTTTCATCTGCGCGATCATTGGTTCAAGTGTCGGCTTGGTGATTGGTGTTGGCAGTGCTTATTTTGGTGGCCGTATTGACCTTTACACGCAGCGTGTGATTGATATCTTCATGGCTTTCCCGCTAATCATTATGGCCTTAGCCATCATCAGTATATTTGGGAATGGCACCGATAAGGTGATCATCGCTATCACAATCCCTTTCATACCGCGGTGCGCCCGGGTGGTTCGCTCTAGTGCTCTAGCCGTGCGGGAAATGCCCTATGTGGATGCAGCCAGATCAATTGGTTACAGTCACATTCGTATCATCATGCGGCATATCGCACCAAATGTAATGGCACCGTTTCTTATTATGCTGACTGCATTCTTGGGCGAGGCTATCCTGCTGGAAGCCTCACTATCCTTTCTTGGACTTGGCGTACAAGAACCAACACCAGCATGGGGATTGATGCTGCAAGGCGGAACTGAATATGCAGAAAGTGCCCCTTGGGTTGCTATTTGGCCTGGCTTGGGCATTACCGTGGCAGTTTTTGGTTTCAACCTGTTCGGCGATTCTGTGCGGGATATTTTGGATCCACGTTTACGCGCTAACACCTAACACTGGCGGCTCAGCCCGTAGCCGTGCAAAAGTTCCGTGACCGCAAGGTTACGGAACTTTTTTTTAGCCAATCGGACATCACGTTGAGGGTGAATTTTTTGTTATTGCTGATTATTTTAATCACCATCAGTCTGCTTAGCTCTCTTGCCGTGACATGGCTGCTGATTGGCTTTTTGCAGCGCCGGCAGATACTTGACCGTCCGAATCATCGCAGCAGCCATCATCAACCAACCCCGCGCGGCGGCGGCATCGCCGTGTTGGCGGCAATTGTGCTCGCCTGGATCACGGCGGTCGGACTTGGTTTGTTGCCAGAGACGCTTTTAATCGTCTTAGCTTTGGCTGTTGGCTTAGGTGTTATTTGCTTCATTGATGATTTGCGGGGTCTGGGTGCACGGCTTCGCTTTATCAGCCAATTCGCGGCGGTGGTGATGGGCTTGGCCGTGCTGCCCAATGGCGGATTATTTGCAAACGAGCTTCCTGCCGTCCTCGACTTGGCAATTACTGCCGTGGTCTGGTTATGGTTCATTAATTTGTTTAATTTCATGGATGGGATCGACGGCATAACCGGCGTCGAGACGATGGTCATCAGCTGCGGCCTGTGCGGTCTAATCTGGCTGACCGGCGGCAGCGATTGGATTTTTGCGACCAGTTTAACGATTGCCGGCGCCGCGTTAGGCTTCCTGATCTGGAATTGGCATCCGGCCCGAATCTTTTTAGGCGATGTGGGCAGTATCCCGCTTGGGTTCTTGCTTGGTTGGCTTTGCATTGCGGTTGCCGGCCAAAGCCCAGGGGTTGGAAGCGTGCCGTGGACAGCTGTTTTAATCCTGCCGCTCTACTATTTTTTCGACGCCACCGGCACTTTATTAAGCCGGCTTTGGCGCCGTCAAAATATCTTCGAGGCGCATCGCGAACATGCCTATCAACGGGCCGTTATCCATGGCCGCCGGCATGATCAGGTCAGTGCTGCAGTGGCGATCTGCGGCCTTGGGCTATGGCTGGCGGCGCTGGTCATTACCCCGGTAACAGTAATCGGCGGATTACTCGCCGCGATCATCATCGTTGCCGGCCTGCTAGCCTGGATGCGCCGGCCGAAGACTTGAGCGCAAAGCACGTGCATAGCGCGGAAATATGCTATCCTCTGCCGGCAGTTGTTTTTTCGGAGCCGCTAAGGTGAAGTCACTCCTCAAGGGCCGTGCGCTATTGACCCTCAGCCATGATTTGGTGATGGCCGGGCTATCCTTCTATCTGGCCCTTTACCTGCGCCTGGGCGACGCCTTATTCACCCTACCGGACGCTGTCGTTGGCACCGGACTGCTGCTTTTCGTTGGCTGCGCCGCGGTGGTTTTCAGTAGCCTGGGTCTGCAGCGGTCGGTCTGGCGTTATGTTGCCATTAATGATCTCTGGCGGATCTTGCAGGCGACGGTCGGAACCTTACTGTTGTTCGTCGCAGTACAGTTTGTGATCACCCGCCTTGACGATTTCCCGCGCTCGTTTCTGATTATTGAGCTGTTTGTTCTCACAGCTCTGCTCAGCGGCCCACGGTTTCTCTACCGCGGCATTAAAGATGGCCATTTAGCCAATATATTTGAGCGTAATGCCCGCGATCGAACCTTGGTTCTGCTGATTGGCGCCGGCAATGGTAGCGATTTGTTTCTGCGCGAATTAGCCCAAGGTGTGGCCGCCCCTTACCGGGTTGTCGGCATTATTGATGACCGCGGTGGCCGCGCCGGTCGCCGCATTCGAGAGGCTGACGTGCTTGGCAGTTGGGATGAAATTGAGGCCGTCCTTGATGATCTCGCGGCCAAAGGCTTGGCCCCACAGCGGATGGTCTTAACCCGCAGTGAGCTTGACGCCGAACGAGTTAGCGCGCTTTTGCACTTAGCCAACGCTCGTGGCATTGAGTTAAGTCGCTTGCCGCGGCTATCGGCGCTGCAGGGCGCAAACGGTGATGAGCGTGCGCAACCACTGCGCCCCGTCGACGTCGGTGATTTGCTGGGGCGGCCTGTTAATGTCCTTGATCGGGCGCCCGTTGTTGCCCTGATTGCCGGAAAGCGCGTCTTCGTAACAGGGGCCGGCGGGACCATTGGCAGTGAGCTTGTTCGGCAAATCGCCCATCTTGGCCCGGCGCATATAACCTTGTTTGATGTATCTGAATTTGCGCTTTATCAAATCGATTTAGAACTGGCCGAACAATTTCCGGCGTTGCCGCGAACAGCCTTGATCGGCGATGTTCGTGACCGCGCCCGTGTCTTTTCAGCCGTTGCCGATGCGTCGGCGGAAATGATTTTCCATGCAGCGGCCCTGAAACATGTACCGTTGATGGAAGGCAACCCGGATGATGCCGTGCTGACCAATGTTATCGGCACCCGCAATGTTGCCGATGCCGCACAAGCTGCCGACGCCACCGGCATGGTCTTGATCTCCACCGATAAGGCCGTCAACCCAACCAATGTCATGGGCGCGACCAAGCGCCTTGCCGAGGCTTATTGCCAGGCCAGCGCCAGGACCATCGGACAACAAGGGCCACGCTTCACAACCGTCCGCTTTGGCAATGTCTTGGGCTCTACCGGATCGGTGATACCGTTATTTCAACGACAGCTCGATCGCGGCGGCCCACTGACCGTCACGGACCCCGAAATGACGCGCTATTTCATGACCGTCGGCGAAGCGGTCGAATTGGTGCTGCAAGCAGCCGCGCTAGAGGACGACAGGCTGACATCGGGCGGTGCCATTTGCGTTCTCGACATGGGCCAACCGGTCAAAATCAACGATCTTGCCGAGCAGATGATCCGCCTTTCCGGTGCCCGCCCCGGTAAAGATATTGAGATTGTTTTCACTGGCTTGCGGCCTGGTGAAAAACTCCACGAGGAACTGTTTCACACTGCCGAAGATGCTTTGAACACCAGTATTTCGGCAATCCACTTGGCGGCTCCACGGTCAACGGACTTGGCTGTCCTGAACCGTCAGCTGGATGAGCTGACGGCTGCCGCAAATCGCCGGGAAACACCGCAGACCCTGCGCTTACTTGGCCAAGCGGTACCGGAATATGCCCGTGACCAAAATCAGATTGACACCGCCATCCGGCAGCCGCAGTCAGCCACGCCGGCGGCGCACTGATTACGGCTTTAATTCCACCTCGATAAAAACAATCTCGGTCGCCCCGGCATTCTGCACATCATGCTCAACGCCGGCCTCGCGGATATAGGATTCTCCTGCAACCATTTCGGCGGCACCGGCAACGCCTGCGGCATCAACAATCGTCAGCGTCCCGCCAATAATCGGCGTGATCACATAATCCATTGCGTGCCGGTGGAAGCCAGTTGCACCACCTGGCGGGATCCGCCATTCGGTTACAATCACCTGCGAATTATCAATTTGAACCCGGGATTTAGCGGGCAAAAACGCTGTCTTCTCGGCCATGGGGCCCTCCGAAATAATTGCCTTGCCTAAACCGGATCAGCAGCCTTTGCGTCAAGCATCTCACGGCCCGCCATCATGCGCAGCGGATTATAGGTTAGAATAACCTCACCCCGTTGATTTTTTACCACATTTGAGGTCCGAACGAGGCCCCGCCCCTTCGAGGTCGGCTTCACTTCAACCACTTCTAATTCAACATGGATTGTGTCGCCGGCAACCGATGGCCCTTTGACATCCATTTCGGCATTCAAAAAAGCCAGCCCGGTATATTGCATGGTGCATTGCATCAATAAGCCTTCGGCCATGCAGAATACCAGTGAGCCCGGCACCAAGCGGCCTTCGAAATTGGTATATTTGGCAATATATTCAGAATTCGTGAACAGCACTTCCGTCATGCCGGTGGCATTACAAAATGCGGTGATATCACTGTCCATAATGGTACGGCCAATGGTTCGAAATTGCTGGCCGACGGTAAGTTCATCCCATACCAGGCCCAGTCCAAGCATTTGCATTTTCTTCTCCGATAATCGAGGTCAGTAAGACTTTGGCAAACCCAAGGTTCGCTCGGCAATATAGTTAAGGATTAATTGTGGGCTTACCGGCGCGATGCGGGCGATCATGACTTCCCGCATCAGCCGTTCCACGTGGTACTCTTTGGCATAGCCCATGCCGCCATGCGTCATCACCGCCTGGGTACAGGCCTTAAACCCGGCTTCGCCGCCCATATATTTGGCGGCATTTGATTCTGAGCCACATTCCTGACCATTGTCATAGAGCCAGGCTGCTTTCGCGGCCATCATATAAGCACCTTCTAATTCCATCCAATTTTCCGCTAAGGGGTGTTGGATAGATTGATTCTGGCCAATGGGCCGGTCAAAAACCTCGCGCGTCTTAGCGTATTCAACAGCCCGTCCAAGGGCGTTTTGGCCAATGCCGACGGCTTCTGCGCCAATCAAGATTCGCTCCGGATTTAAACTATGCAGAATATACCGAAAGCCCTTGCCTTCCTCACCGATACGGTCTTCCTCCGGCACCGGCAGGCCATCGAAAAAGACTTCGTTACTGTCGACCGCAGCACGGCCCATTTTGGGGATTTCGCGGATGTCACAATAACGGCGGTCAAGATCTGTGTAGAATAGGGTCAAGCCGTCGGTTGGCTTTTTCACTTGCTCCCGCGGTGTGGTCCGCGCCAGCAGCATAATTTTGCCGGCCTCTTGAGCCGTCGTGGTCCACAGCTTTTTGCCGTTTACGATATAGCCGTTTCCATCGCGGTCGGCGCGCGTCTTAATGTTGCTGGTATTTAGACCGGCATCAGGCTCAGTCACCCCAAAGCAGGTTTTAACCCGTCCCTTAACCAGGTCCGGCAGCCAGCGTTGGCGTTGTTCTTCATTGCCAAAGACGACGATCGGGTGCGGCCCGAAAATATTGATATGGATTGCCGAGGCCGCGCTCATGCCGCCCGATGACCGCGCTACCGCATGCATCATCACCATTGCCTCGGTGACCCCCAGGGCCGCCCCGCCATACGCTTCGGGCATGGCAATACCAAGCCAGCCGCCTTCGGCCATGGCCCGGTGAAACTCCTCGGGAAATGTTCCTGTACGATCACGCTCGTACCAATAATCATCACCAAATTCGGCGCATAAACGATCAACGCTTTCACGAATAGACTGCTGCTCGTCGGTTAATGCGAAATTCACAAACCCTCTCCACTTTTAATTATTGCTTTTCCAACCACGACGATTGAAGCATGCCGCCGACGGCAAGGGAAGTCCTCGCGGCAGGATGCCGCGGCGGCGACACGAACGCACATTGCTTAGACCGAAAACCCGCCAAGTTTCGTTTCTAAATATTCCGCAATACCCTCGCGTGAGCCTTCTCGGCCAAGACCGCTGTCCTTGATGCCGCCAAACGGTGCGGCTGCAGCACTTGGATTAATGTCGTTGATCCCGACAATCCCGAAATCTAAGCCTTCAAACATTCGCATGGCACGGGAAATATCGCGCGTGTAGACATAGGCGGCCAGTCCGTAATGGGTGTCATTGGCCATCGCTAATGCTTCTTGATCATCATCAAAGGCCATAATGGGGGCAACCGGGCCAAAGGTTTCCTCACGGTAAATGGTCATTTCAGGGTCAATGTTCGCCAAAACTGTCGGCGCATAGAAAAAGCCTTTATCCAGACCATCTGCGGTCAACCGCTCACCACCGCAAACCACTTCTGCACCCTTGGCGCGGGCGTCATCAACCTGGGCGGCAACCTTGGCCACCGCCGCCTCGTTTACCAAGGGACCGATTGCGACCCCTTCGGTGAGCCCATTACCGGCCAACATTTTACCGGCCCGGTTGGCCAATGTATCAACGAACGCATCATGAATGGAGCGGTGAACAAAGATCCGGTTCGGGCTGATACAGGCTTGCCCGGTATTTAAAAACTTAACCAATTGCGCGCCTTTGGCCGCATGCACCGGGTCGGCATCCGCAAACACCAAGAATGGCGCATGACCACCAAGCTCACAGGAGACACGTTTCATATTACCTGCCGCTTGCCCGGCCAGCATTTTGCCAACCGCCGTGGAGCCGGTGAACGTTAATTTGCGAACCTTTGGATTGTTTACAAATTCATCACCGACCGGGCGCGGGTCCGCCGCCGTGACCAGATTCGCAACCCCGGCCGGCACGCCGGCTTGTTGCAGAATTTTAAAAATTGCGATGGCGCATAATGGTGTCGCTTCAGCTGGCTTCAAGACCACCGTACAGCCTGCCGCTAAGGCTGGTCCGACCTTACGGGTGATCATCGAAATCGGATAGTTCCAAGGTGTAATCGCGGCGACCACACCCACTGGCTGCTGCAGGGCGATGAACCGTTGATCACCGCGGGGTGCTGGAATTGTCTCGCCATAGACGCGCTTTGCTTCCTCGGCAAACCACAGCAAGAAATCGGCACCATATTGCACCTCAGTGCGTGCTGCCCGAATTGGCTTACCCTGTTCGGTGGTCATCAATTGGGCCAGCTCTTCCTTGCGGTCAAGCATCAATTGATAGGCTTTATAAAGGATCGCCGAGCGGGCATAGGCGGTGGTTGCCCGCCAGGCCGGAAAAGCGTCATGGGCCGCCTCGATGGCCGCGCGGGCTTCAGCCTGGCCGCCGTCAGCAACATGCTCAATCACCTCGCCTGTCGCCGGATTGATGACGGCAAAGCTTTTACTGCCCTGAATTTCGGTCCACGCTCCATTGACCAGCATCGCAGCCTCCTTTTGATCGCATTCCCAGAAAAACCCTGCCAAAAGATGTGCCGCGAATTGACCGCTAACGCAAGCCTTGAAGCAGCTTACAGGTTGAAATGACGGTAATTTTAAACGTTATATTTTATCCCCAAAGCGCCTAAGCCCGGGCCGATTGGCCGGCTGTTGCGCCGGCGTCAGGCTGCGGCTTTAAAAAGCCCGCTCCGTGGCGTTTGAGAACGGTTCCCTTTTTCGTCAATCTGCTCTAAAAATTGCCAGTCTTGGACCCTAGCGAATGGAAATTCCAACCGATGGCTTCCTATCAATACATTTACGTGATGAACGGTTTATCAAAAACCTTCACTGGTGGACGCGAGATCCTGAAGGATGTGCGTCTGTCATTTTTCCCAGGTGCCAAAATCGGCGTTCTCGGGGTTAATGGTTCAGGTAAATCGACCTTGCTGAAAATTATGGCCGGGATCGATACCGAGTTTGTCGGCGAGGCTTGGGCGGCGGATGGTGTCAAAGTTGGCTACCTGGCGCAGGAACCTGAATTGGATCCATCGAAAGATGTCCATGGCAACATTCTCGACGGTCTTGGCGAAACCAAAACTCTGGTTGATCGGTTCAACGAAGTGAGCGCACGGTTTGCCGAAGAAATGACCGATGATGAGATGAATGACCTGCTTGCCGAACAGGCCGAGCTGCAGGAAAAGATCGATGCTGCCGATGCCTGGGATCTCGACCGCAAAGTTGATATTGCGATGGATGCCTTACGCTGCCCGGCAGGCGACGCTGATGTGACGCAGCTTTCCGGAGGTGAGCGCCGCCGCGTCGCACTCTGCAAATTGCTTATGTCGACCCCGGATATGCTTCTGCTTGATGAGCCAACCAACCATTTGGACGCCGAATCGGTGGCCTGGTTACAGCGCTTCCTGCATGATTTTCCAGGAACTGTCGTGACCGTTACCCATGATCGCTACTTCCTGGATGAGGTTGCCGGCTGGATCCTCGAACTCGATCGCGGCCGCGGCATTCCCTATGAAGGCAATTACAGCGGCTGGTTGCTGCAAAAGCAGAAACGTCTGGAACAAGAAGGTCGCCAAGAAGCCTCGCGGATGCGGACTCTGAACCAAGAATTGGAATGGGTGCGATCCTCACCGCGCGCACGGCAAGCAAAAAGCAAAGCACGGATCACGGCTTTTGAAGATTTGTTCGCCCAAAGCAAAGAGAAAAATCCCGATAGCGCGCAGATTGTTATCCCTGCCGCCGAACGCCTTGGCAATGTGGTCATCGAAGCCAATAAACTACACAAGGGTTTTGGCGACGAACTATTGATCGAAGATTTGTCCTTCAACCTGCCGCCCGGCGGGATTGTTGGTGTCATCGGCCCGAACGGCGCCGGTAAAACAACATTGTTCCGAATGATCACTGGCCAAGAAACCCCTGATGACGGAACTTTTAAAGTCGGCGAAACAGTGATGCTTGGTTATGTAGACCAATCGCGTGATGCCCTTGGTGCCGATAAGACCGTTTGGGAAGAAATTTCCGACGGCATGGATGAAATTGACCTTGGCAGCCGGACCATGGCCAGCCGTGCGTATGTGGGGATGTTCAACTTTCGCGGCGGTGACCAACAGAAAAAGGTTGGCCAGCTATCCGGCGGCGAGCGGAACCGTGTGCATCTTGCCAAGATGCTGAAATCGGGTGCCAATGTGCTGCTGCTCGATGAGCCGACCAACGATCTTGATGTGGAAACCTTGCGGGCATTGGAAGATGCTCTATTGGCTTATGCTGGCTGTGCCGTTGTGATCAGCCATGATCGCTGGTTTTTGGACCGGATTGCGACCCATATCCTGGCCTTTGAGGGCGACAGCCACGTGGAATGGTTCGAAGGCAACTATCAAGCCTACGAAGCTGACAAAAAGCGCCGCTTGGGCGATGATGCCATCGAACCACACCGCATTAAATATAAACCCATCAAGCGCAGTTAAGCACCCTAGGGGCAGCCCAAAGGCCTGTCCGAGATGGTTTTGCCGGTAACGCCGGGGCGTATATTCACGCTCACGGCCGCCCTGTTAAGCTGTGTGAACTGTCCGATTATTCTTTTTTGAGGTCGCGAACAGATTAGCTGCTTGCATGCCCAGCGTTTAAATTCGGTGGTCTATGCCAAGAATGCAAGGAAGCCCAATCGTGACCGCAGGCCAGCTTTCCAGTGTGCAAACAGTGCGTGCGATCCTTTGGGCGATTGCGGGCATGGTGGTTTTTTCCTTGCAAGACGTCATCATCAAATGGATGAGCGGCGATTATCCATTGCATGAAGTTGTCTTTCTGCGGACCTGTTTCGGTTTAGGTCTGACGCTGATTATTGCGCATTTCGAAGGCGGCTTGAAAATCTTAAAGACACGGCGGTTATCGCTGCACCTGTTGCGTGGCCTGTTTATTGTGATCTGCAACGCGACCTATTTCACGGCGCTGGCGACCATGGCCTTAGCTGAAGCCATGGCGATTTTTTTCGTCGCCCCGCTTTTTATCACCGCGCTTTCCGTTCCCTTTCTTGGCGAGCATGTGGGGTGGCGTCGATGGTTGGCGGTCGCCGGCGGTCTGTGTGGGGTGCTGTTAATCGTCCAGCCTTCCAGCAGCGCTTTTCAGTGGATTGCCGTCTTGCCGCTGTTTTCCGCGCTCGGATACGCCGCAACACAGCTTTTGACGCGCCGCTTAGGCGCGACGGATGCCGCCTCCACAATGTCTTTTTACATTCAACTCACCTTGTTGGGTTTCAGCCTGTTGATGGGCCTGAGCATCGGCGACGGCAAATTATCCGGTTCCGGTAACCCTAATCTGGAGTTTTTAGTACGGGCCTGGGTCTGGCCGGAATTGCAAGATATGGGCTTTTTTGCGCTCTCTGGCTGCATGGTCGCGGTTGGTGGCTTCGCTGTGTCCCAAGCTTATCGGACCGCCGCGGCAACCACGGTCGCGCCGTTTGAGTATTTGGCTCTGCCGTTTGCCATGCTTTGGGGCTTTTTGATTTGGGGCGACTTTCCAAACACACTTGCCTTTGCTGGTATCGCCTTGATCATTCTTGCCGGTTTGGTGGTGATTTTACGCGAGCGCCAAAAAGGTCAGGTTCTGTCATCGGCGCGGCCACTTACATCACGCCATCGGTAGACCTTTAGGCCAAGCTTACAGGCCCTTAAGTCGCCCCTAACTCGGCTTGAAAATCACCCTCAATGCCAAGCAAAACAGCCCGATATAGGCCACGGAAGGTTGTCACGATTTCATCAAACGGCACATCGGCATACGTGCCGCGATCAAGAATATATTCCATATGCCGGTTGCCGGCCTGGTCATATTCATGGAACAAGGAATCATTATGGCCGTCGAAGGCGAGCGGTTTTAGACCGAACTTTTCACACATGGAGATGTTAAAAGCCGGCGTTGCTTTGACCCATTTACCGTTTAGCCAAATATCTGCATAGGAATGCCAGGCAAAGATGTCACTGCCCATTCGTTCCAGCAATTTTTCCGTCGCTAAATGATTCATTACATCGGCATAACCGGGACGCGCCGGGACCCCAATCACCCGACAGCAGGCGGTCAGCAATGCTGCTTTTGAGACACACCAACCGCGGCCGTTAATAAGTGTCGCCTTGGCAGAATAACTGCTGCGGTCACCCATCGGCACATAGGGGTCATAAAGAATGTCGTCACGGACCGCATGGAACAGCCGCAGCACCTGGCTCAACTGATCACCGCTGCCGGCGGTACGCTCGGCAAACTCAATGATGAGCGGGTCATCACTTTCAATAAAGCGGCCGGCCGCCAAATAGTTATCCGGTTGCATGTCTTGGCATCCCTGCAGTTAACAATCAGCTGCCACGGTATGGGCATGGTTGAGGGGACCATGACCGCTGCCATATCCCGGCGCAGCGGCAATTGCCGCCAGCACAAATTTTCGGGCACGGGCGACCGCGGCCTCAATTGATAGGCCCTGCGCTAACCCTGCCGCGATGGCGGAGGCCGTTGTGCACCCTGTGCCATGGGTATGACGGGTATCGATCCGCGGGCTCTCAAAAACATGCTGGCCATTTTGGGTCACCAACACATCGGTCACTTGGGGGCCTGCCAGATGGCCGCCTTTCATCAACACGGCTTGCGGCCCAAGGGCCATCAGCTGAGTCCCGACCCGGCGCAGATCATCAACTGTTTTCACGGTCTGACCGGTCAATGTCTCAGCCTCAGGGGCATTCGGTGTGAGCACCGTTGCCCGCGGGATCATGGTCGTGCGCATGGCCGCCACAGCATCACCGGCAAGCAAGGAATGCCCACCCTTGGCAATCATCACAGGATCAACAACCACTGCCGATGTTGACATTTTAGAGTCCAAGCGCGCCGCCACCGTCTCGATCACGGCGGTTGTTGCCAACATACCGGTTTTGACACAATCAACCCCAAGATCGTCGGCAACCACGTCAATCTGCTGTTCGATCATATCAAGCGGGGTTTCATGTACGGCAAACACCCCACATGTGTTCTGTGCCGTCAGCGCGGTAATGGCGGTCATGGCAAAGCCGCCAAGGGCAGTGACTGTCTTGATATCCGCTTGAATGCCGGCACCACCGCCAGAATCCGATCCAGCAATAATCAAAACCCGCCCATGCATTTCCGCCATTCTCACCCTCGCCCGCCGGTCACTCCAGCGTATCGCTTGAAACCGTCAGGCGACGCTGTCACTGGCAGAAATCGCTGCCGCAATCCGGTCAACCACCTGGGTAATTTCATCCTCATCTTCGCCTTCAGCCATCACCCGAATAACCGGTTCGGTGCCGGACGGCCGCAAGACCACCCGTCCCCGTGTCGCCAATTGCGCTTCGCTTGCCGCTAACGCATCTTGCACCGCCTGATGCGCCAGCGGCTCACCACCGTTGTACCGTATATTACGAAGCAACTGCGGTAATGGTTCAAAGACACGGGCAACATCGCTCATCGGCTGCGCCGACCTGATCGCCACAGCCAAAACCTGTAACGCCGCAATCAGCCCATCGCCGGTGGTCGCATAGTCACTCATGATGACATGGCCTGACTGCTCACCGCCCAAATTGAAGCCTGCTTGATGCATCCGCGCCAAGACATAGCGGTCACCGACAGCTGTCCGCTCCATCGACAAGCCATGGCCCTCTAAGAACCGTTCTAAGCCCATGTTCGACATCACCGTGGTCACCAGGCCGCCGCCACGCAACCGGCCATCCTCGGCCCATGACGCCGCGATCAGGCCCATAATCTGGTCACCGTCGATCAAGTGTCCACGTTCATCAGCCATGATCACTCGGTCAGCATCGCCATCAATAGCGATCCCCAAGTCAGCGCCTTCAGCGATAACTTTTTGCTGCATCGCACTGGGTGCCGTTGCGCCGCAACCATCATTAATATTGAAGCCATTTGGCGCGTCGCCGATGGCGATTACCTCGGCACCAAGTTCATACAGCACCGTTGGCGCAACTCGATAGCCCGCGCCATGGGCGCAGTCGATGACGATTTTCAGACCATCCAGGCGCAAATCTTTCGGAAATGAAGCTTTGGCGATCTCGATATAACGACCATGTGGATCAGCTAACCGCCGCGCCCGGCCAAGGGCCGGTGCCTCTGCCAAATGATCATGGCTGTCTTCATCAATCAGCCTTTCGATCGCCAATTCGACCTCATCGGATAGTTTGTCACCATCAGGGCCGAATAATTTGATGCCATTGTCATGATATGGGTTATGCGAGGCCGAGATCATCACCCCTAACTCTGCCCGCATTGAGCGCGTCAATGTCGCAACCGCCGGTGTCGGCATTGGCCCAAGCAAGACCACGTCCATGCCAAGTGAGATAAAACCTGCGGTGATCGCCGGCTCCAGCATATAGCCGGATAATCGTGTGTCCTTGCCGATCACGGCCAAGCGGCGTTGATTTTTTGTTGTCGGGGCAAAATATCGACCGGCTGCCTGGGCCACTTTTAGAGCCATATCAGCCGTCATCGGGTGACGGTTTGCCATCCCTCGAATGCCGTCGGTACCAAAAAATTTACGCGCCATTTGCAAGATCCGTCTATCGCCTACCCCATCTATAAGCGATTCGACCGACAAGGCAAATCATCGTCAAAGATCTATTCCTGCGCGGCGTGTGTAACAGCTTGCCATAACCGCAGTGCTTGCGCGGTTTCAGCCACATCATGGACTCTTACAATGCTTGCGCCCCGGCCGACCGCTGCCAATCCCAACGCCAGCGAGCCCGGCAAGCGGTCCTCGGCAGGTAACCGCTCAGGCGCCTCCGGAAAAGCGATTTTGGCAATGGAACTTTTCCGCGACACCCCAACCAACAAGGCACAATCCAAGCCGAGAAAAAGCGACAACCAATCAAGCAGCTGCAGATTATGGCCGATGGTTTTGCCGAACCCATATCCGGGATCAACAATCAGCCGGCTAGGCGCAATGCCGGCGGCAACCGCAACACCGATCCGATCCGCGAGCCAGTCATAGACGTCAAAAGGGGCAAAGTGATAGCGCGGATCAAGCTGCATATCGGCCGGCTGTCCTTGCATATGCATCATGATCACAGGTCGCCCGCTTTGCCGTGCGACGGCAAGACTGCCGGTATCACCTGTCAGGGCGGTTACGTCGTTGATGATACTGGCACCGGCCGCAAGCGCTGCGCGCATAACGGCGGCGTGACGGCTATCAATCGAGATTGGCGTGCCAAGGTCTCGCAACCCGCGGATAACCGGCACGACCCGGTTTATTTCCAGATCAACCGGCACCGGCGCTGCACCAGGGCGTGTCGACTCGCCGCCGACATCAATAATATCTGCTCCTGCCGCCGCCATCGCCCGCCCCTGGGCAATCGCATCCGCCGGGTCGTGAAACTGTCCGGCATCGGAAAAGCTATCCGGGGTGACATTCAGCACACCCATGATTTGTGGGCGGTCAGAGGCGCAAGATGGCCGCTGATTGCCGCCCCGCAATGCCGTCAGCACTGTTTCAAGTTGCTGCTGCCAGCCGACGGCGGTTGCCCAACGAGACAATTTTTGTAAATCAGCGGCGGTTACCCCTGTCATGGTGTAGGCGGCACCTGTTTCAGTCCGCCACCCAACCATCAATGACTGGCAGGCCAGGCCGGCCGGTGCCAAAGTCATTGCCTGACCGGCGGCAACCGCAGCTGCCGCCCATTGGCCCGTTAGCAATGCCTGAGGACATAGGTAAAAACGCCCATCGCCCGGCAGCTCCCGGCCCGTTGGTAAGGCCATAGTGAAAGCTGCCGCCATGCCGATGTGATCAGTCGCCTGGTTGGGGATCAGGCGCGATGCCGCCCGGCAATGAGCCGTCACCGCCGGTTGGCACCGACGACCTCTGGCCGCTGACGGGTGCGCTTGGATGACTGCTGTCCTGATCATCACGGATATTTTCGCCGGCCAGCAAGCGCTTAATCTCGTAACCGCTCAGGGTTTCATATTCGATCAAGCCCGCGCCAAGTGTTTCCAACTCATGGAAGTTTTCAACCAAGATGCGGCGAGCGTCTTCAAAGGTCTCATCGGTGATCCGGCGAATTTCATCATCGATGATTTTCGATGTCGCATCGGAGACGTTCTTCTGCTGCGTGACCGAATGGCCCAGGAATACCTCCTGTTGGTCTGCGGAATAAGCAAGGAAACCAAGCTTATCACTCATTCCCCATTCGGTGATCATCCGCCGCGCCATATCCGACACCATGCGGATATCCGAGGATGCGCCGGTGGTGATTTTTTCTTCGCCGAACATCAACTCTTCAGCAATCCGGCCGCCGCAGGCGACCTTCAAATCGGCCAACAGGCGGGCTTTGGAAACTGACAGCCGGTCGGATTCCGGCAACCGCATCACCATCCCCAGAGCGCGGCCCCGCGGAATGATGGTGGCTTTATGGATGGGATCGGAGTCCGGGCAATGCAGCGCCACGATCGCATGACCGGCTTCGTGATAGGCGGTCAGACGTTTTTCCTCATCCGACATCACCATCGAGCGCCGCTCAGCGCCCATCATCACCTTATCTTTTGCTTCCTCAAATTCGGTCATCGAGACGACACGTTTATTCTTGCGCGCCGCCAGCAGTGCTGCCTCATTCACCAAATTGGCGAGATCTGCACCTGAAAACCCTGGTGTGCCGCGGGCAATGGTCCGTGCTTCCACATCATTGCCAAGCGGTACTTTGCGCATGTGCACCGACAGGATTTTCTCGCGGCCCATGATGTCCGGATTTGGAACCACCACTTGCCGGTCAAAACGTCCCGGACGCAGCAACGCCGGATCAAGCACGTCAGGCCGGTTGGTCGCCGCAATCAGGATAACCCCTTCATTTGCTTCAAAACCGTCCATTTCGACCAGTAGCTGGTTCAAGGTTTGTTCGCGTTCGTCATTACCGCCGCCCAAGCCGGCGCCACGATGGCGGCCAACCGCATCAATCTCATCGATGAAAATGATGCACGGAGCGTTCTTCTTGCCCTGCTCGAACATGTCACGGACCCGGCTGGCGCCGACACCGACAAACATTTCGACGAAATCAGAACCCGAAATTGTAAAGAACGGCACATTTGCTTCACCTGCGATGGCGCGCGCCAGCAAGGTCTTACCGGTACCCGGCGGGCCAACCAACAAGCAGCCTTTGGGAATTTTGCCGCCTAAGCGCTGAAAACGCTGCGGGTCTTTCAAAAAGTCGACGATTTCTTCCAGCTCTTGCTTGGCTTCGTCAATACCGGCGACATCTTCAAACGTCACCCGACCGGTTTTTTCGGTCAACATGCGTGCCCGGCTCTTGCCAAAGCCCATGGCTTTGCCGCCACCGCCCTGCATTTGCCGCATGAAAAAGAATAGGATGCCGATGAACAACAGCATCGGGAACCAAGAGATCAGGATGCCAAGGAGACCTGGCGTACCTTGTTCCGGTGGGCCTGCTTGAATGCGAACGCCGGCCGCTTGCAACCGCTCGATCAGGCCGGGATCATTCGGTGCGTAGGTTTGGAATAGATTACCATCATTAAAGGCACCTTTGATGACATTGCCTTGAATTTTTACTTCGCGGACCTGTCCTTGTTCCACTTGAACAACGAAGTCGGAGAACGCTAGATCGCGTTCACCATTGGTGCTGGATGAGCCCTGGAACAATTGAAACAGGGCAATCAATAACAGGCCAATGACCACCCACAACGCCAGATTTTTGCCAAAATTATTCACGCAGCTGATCCCAATCTATTACACATCTATCCACTCATCAGGTCCAAGCAGGCGACCATTGGGCCGAAATACAATATTCAGCCGATCATCGCCGCCATTGGACCGAGAGCCATCGTACCCCCTAAGGTGGTTAACAACCCTGCCGTCGTCAAGCTTTCGAATGATCGGAAAAGCCGACCGTGCTTGCCGAGGGAGTGGTGTTAAGGCCGTCACCAGCTCATGTAGCTGACGCTCACGACGCAAATCACCCCAGCCAATTTCCCCTAAGCTGCCGCACATAATGCTTCCAAAGCCTTTGCTGACGCGGATCTCGAAGCGATTATCCCAGCGGTGCCAACGGCCATCGTCAGGGTAATGCATGGTCGCGGCATGCTGCCATTCACGGCAAATCACAATCCGGTCATTTTTTACAAATAGTACGCAGCCGCTGAGGGTTGCTGTAAAATGCGGCAAGTCTGAGCTGTTTATCTGCTCGATTAAGCGGTTAAGCCGGGTTGTGCGGGGCGGATATTCAGCACCGCCAAGGGCGCGTAACAGGCGGCTCAGAAAAAATCCACTTGCCGCCGGCGGTAATTGCCGAAGCGCAGCAATCTGAACCGAGGCCCAAGCCCCCTGATGAAGCTGGCCATGGGCGGTAAAAAAATCTTGCAGCTGACGGTCCATGACCTGCCGCGTCCGTGCCATCGCATCAGCGAACCGCCACAGTGCTGAGCGATCCGCCTCGCCCCCCGGTAGAGCTGCAAGCAAAAGCCGGTCACGAACCCGTTGGAAACGGCGGTCACGATTACTCGGGTCGTCCAGCCATTGTTGACCGAAGCGTCGACAGGTGGCGATCAAATCAAGATGTCGCACCGTCAGCAATGGGCGGATCAAATGCACACCGCGGCGCGGGTGTGCCGCCGCCATCGCCGCCAAACCTTCGGGGCCGCTCTCACGGCGCAAGCGATGAACCAAGGTTTCCAATTGATCGTCACGATGGTGGCCAAGAAATAATTGCTGGATTTTGTTATCTCGGCAAAATTGCAGCATGACCTGATAGCGCTGTGTCCGCGCCCAGGCCTGAATCCCCGTCGTCGGTGCCGCGCCATCAATGCGCAAGATATGATGGTCGATATCAAGCTGCCGGCACCAGATGCCAACTTGCCGGGCTTCATCCCCTGCGGCGGCGCGCAATCCATGGTCAACTGTCAATACGGTCACATTGCCCCGCCGGGGACCAAGATGCTCCACCAAAAGCCTCAGCAAAGCCATGCTGTCTGCGCCACCGGAAACAGCGACGGCCCATGGTTGATCAACTTTTGGTGCGGCCGGCAGCACGCCGGCTAATAAATTGCCAAAGACGGTTGGTGTGACGGCGTCACCGCCGCTGCGATCACATGCGGTCTGCGGTTCAGCCACCGCAGCCCAATTTGCGCTCTTCACTTCTTGCGCGCTTATGCAGGTTCTCAGGCGCCCCAGGGAACTGGCCGGTAAACTGCTTGAAGGCGACACATGCTTGGGCTGTTTTTCCGATTGCACCAAGCGACATGGCCAGCTTGAGCAGGTTATCGGGTGCTTTTGAACCTGTTGGATAGTTTTGGTATCCTGCCGCAAAGGCCACTGCGGCCTCTTCAAATCGCTTTTGCACATAATAACTCTCGCCAAGCCAATATTGTGCGTTGCCGGCTAACGGATCAGTTGCATTTTGCTCCAAAAATGCGGTGAAAGCTGCCTCGGCACCTTGGTAATCGTGGCTGCGCAGCACCTCGAATGCAAAATCATATTGCTCGCGCGGTGTGCCGGCAGGCAGCACCGACGGTGGCGGAGCCGTTACAGCTGCCGCTTGCGTGGCCGCAGCATTGCTTGACGGTGTCTCCGGAACAGTGACTTGGCCAATAACCCGGGTGCCGCGATCATCGATTAAATTTCCCACGCCGGCCGTGTTCGGCACTGCCGTATCGCTACTTTGATTGCTGCCCGGCGGCACATTTGCCGCAACGGCCGGGAGAGTTAAATTGCCGGTTGTCGCAGTCACCGGCGGCGCACCATTGCTAATTCTTGAAAGCGCCGATTCAAGGCTTTGTA
>MDTB01157009.1_pt1 | contig 21192 bp, 24 predicted proteins | sample 811161 | NCBI WGS metagenome assembly MDTB01 (sample SAMN05326650, study PRJNA326480) | marine metagenome | isolation source: seawater | place: Mediterranean Sea | collected 2009
ATTGACGACAGTGAAACCGACGAAGCCTTGGACCACCTCCTCACCACAGGGATGGTCATCGAAGTTGACGACGATTGCTTCATTTTACTCCCGCCTTGATGGGAGCCCGTAGCAGTCCCAACAACTGGCTTTAGTCTACAACAGCGTATGTTTCAGTATGGGAATAGTAAGATCGGTCTTCTGGGGAGGCGTGGCATGGTTTTCTGCAATGGCGATGATGGTGCATCCTGAAACGGCATTGGGATTAGCGATCGTGGTCGCTTTTTTATCGGAATCTGCCCAACACAGTGCAGAATTAAATCGAATGGAACGAGGCGGGCGTCAACTCGCTTCTGAATTGCGACAAGCCAATGAGCACGTTGAGAACCTTCAACGCGCCCTGACGCGTCGCCACATGGAATTGAACAACGCCATCGAAGAACTTCATCGGCGAGATGCGGTTGGAAGTCCAGCCGCCCGAGAATTGCTCAAGCGACAAGAAGAAGCCATGACGGCAGCGTCCAGTGCGCTTGAAACACGACAAGAGCAGAACGATGTGGTGTTCAACAGCATGGAGCGACTCTTGAACATGCAAGTTGAACAAACCGCCAACATGCAGCGGGCGATGAGCGATCTCCTTCAACATCTCATTTCCCAACCTCGAGGACACTTTACCATGAGTGACAGTGTCTTGGTTCAGGAGCAAAGAAATCAGGACACTGGCCTTTCTGAAACCTTCAACCTCATCAACGAGTGGTTGGATGCCGAAGCGGTATCTTCACCATGAGAACGGTGCTGCGTGAAGCATGGGAAGCAAAAAGGAAGGCGCTCAGCGTGTGCTTGACGCCCATGCTTCTTCATTGAAGGTCAAGGGGCGATTGTTGCCCGTCGCTGTGGGCATTCTTGTCATTGGGCTCGTTGTCGCCTACCTTACTCGCTGGGAATTCGGCCTTGCCACTGTTTTGTTGTGCGGGTTGCTGTTTCAGTATGCCGTCGAACGGATGGACACCCTCCTCGAAGCAAGCATCGCCAATGGCCTCAAAGACATGGGCTGGGAACAACCGGACGAATTGGATGAGGAAACGCTGAGCAAAATCAGAACCATCGCAGAAAAATAGGTGGGAAACGTGTCTGGAAACAAAGAATTGGTGGAGCAATTCTTCGTGCAAGAGCGGAAAAAGGCCCGTCAAATGGTCGTGATCCTCTGGATCATGGTGGGAATCGGCGACCTATTTGCCCTCGTTGCGTGGTTCGAGGGGGTAGAAATCAGTCGCATTCTCCGAGGATTAGCCGTTCTCGGCGGTTTCGCTTTCGTGATGTTGTGGTTGGTCAGGCACCAGAAAAAGACATTGCAGGAACGGTTGGGAACGTTGCTGGCCAGCATTGAATTCGGCTGGGATGAATTCCACGGACTGGACCTCAACTCGGCGGAAGCAGACCATTTGCACATCGCCTTCGCCGCCACCACCCTCGGACGCACCACAACCAATGAATCCTACCTCCGAACTCGGGGGAGTGATGAGAAAGGGCCAGCTTTTGACGAGGCGGAAGCGGCCATCAGCGCCAGCAAACAACGTGTGGACCCTCTGCTGCACGAGGAAGATTACGTGGGCCTCGAGGGGGAGCTGCGTGTGGCTGAGCAACTTGTTGAAGAAGCCAATCAACAGTATGCTGACGAAGCGCAGCGGCAATGGGACATCGCCGAGGCGCGGGACATGGACAACATCGAAGCAGGCGTGAAGCGCCTCGGTGATTTGGTGGCGACGGGGTGGTTCGAGCAAAATGCCAAAGATGGAGCTGTCGAAGAACTGATGAATTCACATCGCCAAGATGAGTCCCCATAAGCATCTTCTAAAGCCGTCTCCCGACACTTCAACTCATGACGGTCAAAGCCATCCTCGTTGCAGGAGGTTATGGTTCACGCCTTCATCCATTTACCCATTACACACAAAAAACGCTCCTTCCAATCTACGAACGCCCCGTGATTGACTACGCTCTGGGCACCATTCGTCGAGCAGGCATCAAGGACATCACCATCATCTCGAATCAATTCGTTGGGCAAATCGCAAAACATGTCGGCCAAGGACTCCCTGGTGAACGAATCCATTACGTCATTGAAGAGGAACCGTTGGGGGTCGCCCACGCCTTGAATTTGGCACGGCCCTACAACGAAGAGGCGCGACTGATGGTCTATTTTTCCGACAACATCACGACCCTTGAATTCGAGGAACACGTAACGGCGTTTGAACAGGCGAAAGAGGCTCCTGGGTGCCTCATCATCGCTCGAGAGGAGGAAAATCCACAGGCCTTTGGGGTCGCTGTTTTTGACGAAGAAGGATCGATTTGTGATATCGTTGAAAAACCAACTGATCCACCCTCTAATTTGGCCATTGGAGGGATTTACATGTTTGATGAAAAATTTTGGCACTACCTTGACAGGGCCTTGGGTCAGCACGGCGATGCTTTTTCCATTTCAGACATCACGCGAATCTACGTCAAAGCTGGACTGGCCGAGGTCCTTTCTGTGGGAACAGAAACATGGGTCGATTGCGGAACCCCCGATGCCCTTCTGCAAGCATCACAAATGGCGAAGGATGGGAAATTGGACCCGACCCCCCACCGTTGAACAGGAGTTTTGAACATGAAGATTGGAATCATTGGAGCAGGCATGGTTGGAGGGGCCATTGAACATTGTTTCGCACACGCCCACGAATTGTTTGTTCACGACCCTGCAAGAGGGACTGAACTGAACCAAGTTATTGACAACGTGGACATGGCCTACATCGCCGTCCCCACCCCGCCCCATCCCGAAACGGGTGCGTGCGACACTCGCATCGTTGAGGAGGTGCTCGATGCTTTGCCAGAGGGATTCACGGCCGTGATCAAAAGCACCGTTGTGCCTGGAACCACGCAACTCTATCATGAGCGGTACAGCCATCTGAAGATTGCCTATTCTCCTGAATTTTTGGTTGAACGGCAGCGCCTCGAAGATTTTGCCAACCAAGACATCTTGGTTGTTGGAACACACTACAAAGAGGTGGCAGAAACTGTGTTTCAGCAGCACAAAGAAGCCGGCGTCCTCCGTAAAGAGCAACTGTTCCAAGTTACGCCGACACAGGCGGAGTTGGTGAAGTACACCAAGAACACCTTCTATGCCCTCAAAGTTACCTTTGCCAACCAAATGTACGACATTTGCCAAGGAATGGGCGAAGATTGGTACGCCATTCGGGACATCATCACTGCGGACCAAGCCCAGCCCATCGGCCCATCTCACCTCGACCCAATCTTCGGTCTACGCCGAGGGTTTGGAGGAAAATGCCTCCCCAAGGACAGTTCTGCCCTCGGTGTCCTCGCTGGTGAGTTGGGTGTCAAATACGCCATCATGGACGCCATGCAGACCGACAATGAGGCGCTGCGATCTATGCTAACTGGGAAACCCAGTGATGTGGTGACCAATGACGACTGACGCCTTGGCTTGGCTCGACCAGCGCGTGCCTCGAGGGTCGATTGTTCGATTTAGCATGGCTGGGGGATTCAACAGTTTTCTCTTCTATGTGTGTTGGACAGGCCTCATGCTGGTGTTGGCCAATGCTGATGTTCGAATCCTTTGGGGAATTTGTTGGGGAGCCACCGGCGTCCTCGCCCATTTTGTCCATCGGTGGTTTACCTTTGACGATAGAAAGCCGGTCGCATGGACCCTTTCCACCGCAGTTCCGGTGTATGTATCGAGTTTGGTCGGGTCAAGCATCACCATCGGTTGGCTCTCCACCACCTACGCCACCGATGTTCGCCTCATGGGCCTTCTCAATCTGCTCGCTTGGGGCGTGATTGTTTGGCTACTGATGCGCTTGTTTGTGTTCCAGTATTCGCCTACAGCGCATGGGTCTCAAGAACATCAAGCGGAATGACGTCGAGAGCCCGTTGATGGGTCGCTTCCAAATCAACTGGGCAGGCTTTTCCAGCGTTCACCGCAAGAAGCCACGTGCGAGCGCATACGCACCATGAGTCTCCTGCTTTCAATCCTGGAAAGTTGAATCGGGGTGCGGGCGTGATGAGGTCGTTGCCCATGTCTCGGGCGAAGTGGAGAAAATCGTCGTTGAGCACGCAGCAAACGGTGTGGGAGCCATGGTCTTGGTCGTCCGTGTTGCAACAGCCGTCTCGGTACCACCCCGTTAGGGGGTCTCGTGAACAAGGCTCGAGTTCAGTGCCAATGACGTTTACGCTAGGGTCCATGCCCAAAGCAAAGGGTGTCGCCCTATGAACGCTTGTTCAATCTTCATTCAACGACGGAATGCGTTCTTGAAACGATTCAGAATGCCTGATTTTTCAGAGGGTTGCGCTCGCCCGAGCAATACATCAAGTTCTCCCGAGCGGTCTAAGTTCAACAAATCATCAAATCCACCCACCGATTTTCCGTTCACAATGATCTGCGGGACGGTTCGTGCACCGCCCGTGGCTCGAGCAAAAGCCCGTTGGACCTCGGGAGTGCTTTTCAAGCGACGTTCCTTGTATGCGACCCGTTTTGAATCGAGGAGGCGTTTGGCTTGAACGCAGGCCCCGCAACCGCGATTGGTCCAAACAACGACCGGCGAATCATCACCTTGAACCATGAACTTCGGAGGGGTGAAACGGGTTTCAAGATTGGGGTCTGCCGAGGGGTTTTGTCCGTTGGGTTCATTGGGAAGAAGCGCGCAAAGGCGCAGTAATGCTACCCGACACGATTCACAAACTCCCCCGAGAAGAACGGTTTGCCTATGCTCGTTTGCTGGCTTTTATGGCACGAATTGACAATGAATTAACCGTCGATGAAATGGCCATGTTTGAACAACGCCTTGGTACGGCCCTCCTCTCGCCGGGGCAACGTGATTCGATTCGTGATGCTCTGAAGAACCCGCCAAGCCTCGAAGAGTGCTTGGAAGAATTGTCTGGAGAAGCGGGTCGACTCGCTCTACGAGACGCCGTAATGATGGCGGCCGCTGACGGTACCGTCGACGAGGATGAGCGGGATGCACTGGAGGACATTTCAGAGCACCTCAACCTCCGCGAGGATGCGGTCGAGCAACTCCTCAAGTGGACCGTCAAAGGCTACAAATGGATGAAAGAAGGCTACGAACTTCTCGACTCGCTTGGAGAATGAGGCTGTATGTTCCCCGATGGTTTGATCCATCGTTCGCCACAAGAACGCGTCCGCTATGCCGAAATTTTGGTTTTCATCGCAGCAGCGGACGGGGCATTGGTTCGCGAGGAAATAGCCATGATTGAAGCCATGATGGGTCGGGCCATGATTCACCCCGAATCAAGGATCACCGTCCGTGGGGGGTTTGAACAACCCATTCCACTTGAGCAATCGCTGGCCGACCTTGACCCAGTATTTGCCCAGCTCATCCTCAGGGACGCTGCGTTGGTGGCGGCTGTGGACGGAGATTACGACCGCAAAGAATTGACCGCCCTTCGTAAGATTGCGAAAACGGCCGACGTGACCCCAAAACAACTCTCACTGCTGCTTGATTGGGTGACGGAAGGATGGCATTGGTTTGAAGAAGCCAGTGTTTTTTTGTCCAAGTAACGGGCGTTTTCCATCCTCTCGTTGAGAGACATCTTCAAAGAGAGAAAGCCGTCCCGTCGGTTTGGTGGGGACATTGCAAAACGGGGTTAGCGGATGGTATGCACGATTGGACCGATGCCTTGACAACCGCGAACAACAAATTGAGATTTGGCTCACCACGTGGGAAAAATCGCTCAGGTCCTTCCAGCCCATCGCCGCTCTGCTCCCCGAAGACTGGCCAACTCTTCCGGCCAACCTTTTGACGGACCCAGGTCATGTGCTTGACCACCTTCTCGCTCGCCATGACGCTGAGTCCGATGGACGCTCCCCCCGGGGCGCCCACCCCACGCCACCGCGTTTGGCGGACGCCGTCATTTGTTCTGAAATGAAAGACAACATGGTGAATCCAAAAAAACCCGTTCAGCAGTCCAATTTCTTGATCAGCAATCTCCCTCCTGGCTTCCGCCAGCACGTCGAGCAACTCAATTTGCCAAAAGCAACCCAGGACAACGAAGTGAATGACGAAGCTGAACGGCAAGCTGTCGAGGCCAACAAACGTACACTGAGCGGCATTCCTTTGCCGGTGGCCGATACGGCAACGGGAGGCGGTTTGTTCCATGCACGCTTGATTCGACGACACGCCGATGCTCACGAAGATGCGGACCTTGAACTGCGCAAGGAAGACAGTCGCCGGCTGTTCTCGAACATCCAACTTTTGGATGTTAACCCCTTGGTGGTCAAGAGCACGAAAACCAGGCTTTTGCTCGAATCCATTCGCCATGAACTCGTCAGTTTTGGCCCCGAAACACCTGGAAAAATTTCTCGAAAGGAAATGGAAGCCTTGCTTGACAGTGGTGTTCGTCAAGGAGACGCCTTGCAAGGTGGTTGGCCATGGGAACAACCTCCTGAACTGGTACTGACCAATCCCCCCTGGTTGCGCATTAAAGACCGGTTCAGGGGAATGGAAGACGGCAGTCAACTCCGCAAAGAATTGGGTGAACAGCTTCGAAGCCTCACCGACAACGGTTCGCCTCGTTTTTCCACCATGCGTGGAAACGTCAACCTCTACCGCTTATTCATTGAGCGCAGCCTCCAGATTTTGAATGAAGGAGGCCGATTGCGCATCATCGCCCCCGACAGTCTTCTTCGGGAACAATCATCGCATCCACTTCGAGAGTTGCTTGTCAAGCACCACGGCTGGACCCATGCTTGGGCCATTGAGGAGGCCAACCTTCTCTTCCCCGGAATGACCCAAGGCGTGGTTGTTCTCGGAATTACTGCCAACGGCGAAACCCCCGTGCTCAACCTCCAAGGACCCATTACCCGGGCTGACTTGCGTCGTGAAGGCGAGGGTTTGTCCTCCCGCGTTCCTGTGTTTGAACTCAAAGAAGAACAGTGGACCGGTTGGGCCCGAGACACATGGGCCGTGCCTCGTCTTCCACGGGATCGCGTTGAACGCACCTACACCCTTGAGGTTCTTGACCGACTGGCGAAACTGCCACGCCTAAGTGACAAGGAACACCCGCTGACCACCAACAAGCGCCAGGTTCGTGTGCGGGTTGGTGAAATCGATCAGACCGCCCACGCCAAAAGCATCGAAACCTGGGTCAAAGGCAAGCGAAGCCGTCCTTTCATCCGTGGCGTTCACTTCTCAGAGAGCGAAGAGGGGAAGGTTTTCATTCGCCATCCTGCCTTCCGAACCGACATTCCATCCCGTGCAAGTGAACGTCAGCTTGCGATGTGGGTGGGCGACAACCATCCAACCTACGGGCCTCGACTTGCCTGTCAAGCCATCGTTAATGCTCACCAAGAACGGCGTCTGCGCTGGGCCGTCATTCCCCAAGGAAGTGTTCTAGGAAACAGCGTGAACCACATCGAATTGCATGACGATATCCAAACCCGCTTGATGGAAGAACACTCAGATGTCGAAACCGGTTTGGAATGGCTTTGCAGCCATCTGAACAACAACGACCTCGACGAATGGGCTCGAGCTTGGGCTGCCAACAACAACGTCAACAATTACGAATTGGAAATGCTGCCAGTTGAACTACCCGACTCCTTTCCACAATTCAGCAATCTCGCCCGCTGAACGGAGAAAAGCGCGGGTTTGATTTCCGAATTCCCGCATTTTGGACACGATAATTTATAGCGACTGCCTCGTTAGCACTACCTGCGTACTCTTTGGGAGATGAATTGACAATGGGCGTTCATCCAAAGATTGGTATCACTGGCTTGCCGCGCAGTGGAAAATCGGCCGTTATGGAAAAGGTCCTCGACATGCTGCTCGACGAGCGAAAGCGAGAGATTTCCATGCGAGGAGGGTCAACAGACAGCCCCATTTTGGGTGGCCTGCGAACCGAACCCTTGCTTGAAAACGGCGAACGAATGGGTTACAAGGTCATTGACATTGTTTCTGGAGAAGAAGGTACCATCGCACACAAAAAGATCGACTCACGTCTGCGGGTGCTCGGATACGGCATCGATGTAGAAGAGCTCAACCGAGTGGCTTTGCCGGCCATTGATTACGCTCAGCACCATTGCGAAGTGTTGGTCATTGATGAAATCGGCAAATTTTCTGTTGAATCTGAAGCATTCGTTCAAGCCGTGCGCAGCGCTTTGGAAGTGGACATGCCAACCTTGCTGACCTTGCACAAGAAAAGCCGCCATCCGCTTCTTCAAGACATCCGTCGCCGGGACGATGGCCGTATTCTCGAAGTGACACCCGTTAACCGCGCCCTGTTGCCCTACAAGATTCACAAACTCATGCGAGAAACGTATTGAGCAAGAATCCATGCATCGGTTCTTTGATGTGGCTACCCTGCTTGGACTGGTTATGCACCCCCCAAGCGTTGCCGTTGAACGCCTTCTCTACGGAACGGGCGTGGGCCTCTTGCTTGGAATTGGTTTTGGTTTGCAAACGGGGCGAAGTTTTGGTTCAACCTACCTTGCGTTGGAATTGTTCATCGTTTTGGCCGTTGGTTGTTTTGTTCTTGGCTGGATGCTTGGAAACGGCAGCGGCCCACTGGCGCGTTGGTTCTCTCATGAAACCGAGGACGCCATGGCCAAGCGCGTTCGCTCAGACATTGAAGAAGTCCACCGCTCCGAGGACGTGACGGCCAAATGGGCCGAAATGGAAGCGAAGGTTCTCACCGAAGACCTCGGCGAAGAAGCATGAGTGTTGCATCGTAGGGTTGATGTGTATTCGCCGCCTCGTTTGATGCAGAGGCGAGACCATGAGCGATATCCCCGAAGGATTGTACTACACCAAAGAACACGAATGGATGCGAGTTGAAGGTGACACGGTCACCATCGGCATCACCGACCACGCCCAAGACATGTTGACCGATATCGTGTACATCGAACTTCCAGAAGAAGGCGATGAAGTTGACGACATGGGTGAATTTGCGGTGGTTGAATCGGTCAAGTCCGCATCCCCAATCTTCGCTCCACTCGCCGGCACCATCACCGCTGTCAACATGGATCTTGAAGACGCACCCGAACTCATGAATTCCTCACCTTATGGCGATGGATGGATTGTGAAGATGACCCTGGAGAACCCTGGTGCTGTTTCTGGCCTCATGGACGCCGCCGCCTACAAAGCGGAAATTGGCGAGTGAGTCCATGGTTGAAGCCACGGCATTGACCCTGTACGTCGATGGTTCGTGCCTTGGCAATCAGAACGTCGACGCTTCAACGCCAGCCTCTTGGGGATTGGTCGTTGTCCTCGGTGATTCTGGCCTTGGGAAAGGGTCTGGAGAACTGCACCACGAAGAAGCCGGACCCGTCATCACCTCTCCGGGGGCTGAGGGTTTTCTCGGTGCAGAGGTTGGCTCCAACAACACAGCAGAATTGAGTGGTTTCGCAGCCGCTCTTCGGTGGCTTCTGGTTGAAGGAGGCGAGGGCCCTGCAATGATACGAGCAGACTCAACCTATGCAGGAAACCTTGCGAGCGGAGTTTGGAAAGCCAAGAAGAATCGTGAATTGGTGGCGAACGTGCAAACGCTCTGGAGGGAGGTCGCCGCATTACGTGAACTGTCATGGTCCCATGTGAAAGCTCATCGAGGCCATCGATGGAACGAACGCGCCGACCATTTGGCTTCGCGTCATGCTTCGGGAGAACTCCCTGAGCCTCTGACGTTTTGGAAGCCCGGTCAGCGTTAGTTGTCAAGTCGGCGGTTTAACCAATCCGTAAACTCATCGCGATAATCTGGGCGGCGTAAGGCATGGTCGACCTGCGCTTTCAACCACAGCAATGGAGCACCAGAATCGTACCACTGTGTCTCATCAAACACGACTCCGTGAAGGGTGCCATCGTTCATCCAGTGTTGAAGCAAGGCGATGCTTTGCAAGTCCCCATGCGCTTCATAGGAGTATGTTTGCAGGAGTTTCTGGGTTTCTTTTGGAAAAACATAGCGACCGCATAAGGCCAATCGAGAGGGGGCGGCGGCAAGCGTTGGTTTCTCGACAATCTGGTGAATGCGTTGGCCCTCCAGCGCTACGATTCCATACTGCGAAACGACGTTTTCATCCACCTCCATCAATCCCACCGTGGCCTCACCGGTGCTCATGTAGGTCTCGATCAAGCGCTTTGAGCACCCAGATGGTGTGAAGTCGTCAACGGGGGCATGCATATCCATCATGAGGGTGTCACCAAGCATGACCAAAAACGGCCCCTCCACCGCGTGGAGCGCCGCTTCAATGGCGTTCCCAACCCCCATGGGCTGATGTTGTAGGTGAACGTGAACTTCAAGATCGGCCACAGCATGAAACAGCGATTCATCGAGATGCGGACGTAATGCGTGAAGGTCCCGGCGGTCCTCGAGGAGAGAATCAAACGATTTTGACGGAGATGTGACGATGTGAATGCGTTCCACGCCTGCTTCTTTGGCCTCAAAAAGAAGGTGGGTAAGCAAAGGAACATCGACCAAGGGAAGCGATTCTTTGGAAGAAAAGGCACTCGCTGGAAACATCCGTGTGCCAAGGCCCGCTGCAATCAAGACGGCATCCCGAACCGTGTCCATGACCCTCCACAGAAGGCACAGGCTTTCAAGCGTGGCGTCCCAGCCCGGTATGATGGAACGAAAAGGCACCGTCGGTCTTCTCGTGGCTGGTACCGTTCTGGTGGTCCAAACCTTCACCACCGTGGCCCCTCCTGGACCATGGGATTCCCCATCATTCACACGCGGCGCCATCGGCCTCGTGGGATTGGTTCTCATCTATTTGGCATGGTTCAATCACACCTTCGGCAAAATGGGGGTTGCACCAACGGTGAATCGATGGAAAACACCGGAGACCACCTGGCTCCAAGTGGTTGTGTTTGGCCTCGCTTGCCTTGTTCTCACGAGGACCATACGATGGTTGGACACTGGTGGAGTCGTACCGGAACCAGCCGGACTTTTGCTGGGGTTAATCGGTTTCTTAGCCTTGATGAACGGCCTCTATGTGTGGCTCATCACCAACGGGCCTTTGGCGGATGAAGAAGAATAATTTCACTCATCCAACGAACGTAGAGCATCGCCAAGCTCTGGAAGGTTGTCAGGCGCTTCCATCTGAGAAACATGAACGGTTCGTTGTTCGCTGGCCGGTTGTTCACCTTCCCCGGCCAACCACGCCTGCCAGGCTTGGCTGCGCTCAGCACGGCGAAGGGAGAGTGGCTTCCAAAGCCCCTCCAAATCCGCGCCAGCATCGTGCAAGGCTTTGATTTGCGGAGCAAAATGATCGGGTGCGACTTCTTCCATGCGCAACATGAGCTCGCGCAGACGGGTATGGACAACTTCGTCGCCGTCTTTCCACAGGTCATGAAAGACGCCTCGGCTATCAGCGGGGTCGTGTTCAATGTACTCGCGCAGGTTGGGCACGAGGTTTCGACGAACAATCGCTAGAGGATGGTTGGCCAGTTGCTGGAGGCGGTCGGCCCACTGTTCTTTGTCGAGGTACTTGACGTCCCCTACCGTAGCGCTTGCGGCAGCGAGGACGCCTTCATCCTCGGACGCTAACATGGCATCCAGGAATGGGAGTGCGTCCCATGTGAGGCGGCGGAAAAGACGGGTGAGCACGTCAGCCATCGCCCGTTGAACCAAAGTCTCCTCACGTTCGTGCAGGCGTAGGGCCAGCTGGTGGCCAAAGTCTCGGTCAGCCTCAATGGCTTTGGCCAAGCAGAGGGTCACCTTGTTGGCCACTTCAGCGACCGGGTCGGAGGCTCTTCGCAGAAGGATTTCTTTGAGACCAAGTGGCTCAATGAGGGGTTTTCGCTCCAGAAGGAGGCGGACCCATTCGAGCAACAAAAGGCGGCGGTCCAAGTCACCGCCTTCAAGGCGTTCAAGGAGCCAACGAGCCGCAGCGACACCGCGGTCATGAGCCACCACCGCACTGGACATCCGAGGGACAATGGCGTGAGCATTCCAGTCCATGTGTTGGGGTCCTGCGTCGGGTTGCGTGTGCCAGGTACCTGGCCGTTCAGCGAGCGCGATCGATTCCACGAGGTGGTACCCTTGGTGAACCGGTTGCCCATAAGGAACGGTGGCCAAACCGTTGAGCAGAGCGATACTGAGCCACCAACGGTCGGTGTTGGGTGCCTGTGGATCAAAGGCTTGTGCCAACCAATCGGTGGCGATGTGAAACAGCAAGCGATGAGCGACATCATCCATTCTTCGGCCCAGCCACTTTTGGTGAATTTCAAACGGGTCATCGCTCAGATTCATCCGATGAGGGACGATGAGGTCCACAACGGTGTTGAGGTGCCGGTCAAACATGCCGCGGTCAATGTTGAGGATGCCAAGTCCTTCTTCGAACAAACGATGAGGCGAGGTGGGGGGTATGGCGGGGAAATCTGGGTCCGACATCGGCGGCTCGGGCAGTGGCCACGCTTCTGTTCCGCGCTCGAGGGCTTCAACAAGTCCCGTCGCCACGCGTTCAAACGCTGCGTCGGAAATTTTGGTTCTGCTCTTGCTCACGCTGTTGACCTCCAAATACCGTCAAGCGAACGTAGACTCAAATGTCGAGTTCGATGTTGAGGTTCTGAATCAGTTCCTTGTATCGGTTTCGAATGGTGACTTCCGTCACACCAGCGACTTCAGCGACTTCGCGCTGCGTTCGGCGCTTTCCACACAAGACCGAGGCGATGTAAATGATGGATGCAGCGATACCGGTTGGGCCACGCCCACTGGTCAATTCCTTTTCCTGGGCGGCTTTGATGAGTTCGTAAGCCTTGGCTTCAACGTCAGCGTCAAGGCCCAGTCCCGAACAGAAACGAGAGATGTAATCCTCTGGCCCGGTGGGCATGATCTTCATCTTCAATTCGCGAACCATGAATCGGTACGTTCGTCCAATTTCCTTTCGGCCGGTACGGGAAGCTTGCCCGATTTCATCAAGGGTTCGCGGCACGCCACACTGACGGCAGGCCGCATAAAGGGAAGCGGCGGCGACACCTTCGATGGAGCGACCTCGAATCAACCGCTTGTCCACGGCTTTCTTGTAGTTCACAGCAGCAGCCTCACGAACTGACTTGGGGAGTTCCAATCGACTGGCCATGCGGTCAAGTTCGGCAAGCGCCATGGCGAGATTGCGCTCGGTGGCGTTGCTCACACGGCTGCGCTTCTGCCACTTTCGCATGCGGTAGAATTGGGAACGGTATCGGGAATTGATGGTCTTCCCGGAGTAATCCTTGTTTTGCCAGTCAATGTCCGTGGACAATCCCTTGTCGTGGAGCATGACGGTCATGGGTGCGCCGGTACGAGCGCGCTGGTCACCTTGTTCGGGTGAAAACACACGCCATTCAGCACCTTGATCGATGACGTTGTCTTCCAACACCAATCCACAATCGTCGCAAACGACTTCGCCACGGGTCTCATCTCTGGAGAGCGAGCGGCTTGAGCATTCAGGGCATTTGACAATATCTTCGACTTGCTGTTCATCCATAGTAATCCCACACGTGTTCACATCGATGTGCGAACCTATTTAACCCCTTTTGGAATTCGTATTTATAGTTGATGATTCGATTTATTCCATCCACCTTCGTAGGTCACCCTCACTCGGAAAAAACCACCCCCCGAACCGATTATGAACGGTTGACCCCTGAACGAGGTTGAGGGGGGGACATGGTGAGCAACAAACCGCCGGAGCACATCGCCCTCACCCCGGGGAAACGCGTTCTCTTCCTCACCAAAGATTTGGATCTCATCAAACAACAACTCTACGAAGGGTTGGATTTGCGAATGGAAGACCTCACTGTGGAGGACCTCCTCGACGATATCAACACGGACGTCATGACCCCGGCATGGGTGTGTTTCGACCACGACCCGGCTGAAATAGCAAAGAATGCCTATGCAGGCCTCATGCACAATGGCCTTCGGGTGTTCCGAGAAAACGCCCTCAAGGACGGAAATTTCGAAGTGATCGTCTCCGGGCAGCGAAAAGGCACAGGCTCCAGCCGAGAGACCGCTGCCCAGTGCGAACGCTGGGCGGGCATTGGCATCGTTATTGCTGCATCATTCGCCCCCATCCACGAACGCAACAACATCAACCTTGGCCAGTTGATGGGAAACCATGCCATGCTTGAGCGGCTCCAAAATGAAGAATCCATACCGCTCGAGGAATTTACTGGCCAATACGACCCAGTTACGCAACTCATCGTTGAATATGGCGGCCTGTTCCCCTTCGCAAAGGCGCTCAAAGCAAACGAACTTGACCTCGCGCCACTCGACACCCCTCAACAACCAATGACCATGGCTGAGCACATCATCAGCCGAAATCTGGTCGGACAGCCTGAAGGTCAATGCGTCAAGCCCGGCGACCCCGTCATTGCCCAAGTGCAGGGAGGCTACTCGCACGAGTTCACCACAGCTCAAGTTCACACCTTCCTGCAAGAGGAATACGGGACGGACTACGCTCTGCCAAACCCCGGTAAATTTGCGGTGTTTGAAGATCATCTGCTTTACGCCCAGCACAATCCCAAGTTTGTGCCCTTCATGCACAAAGTACAGACCCTTCGGGATTTGCAAGTGGCGTTTCAACAGCACACTGGCGTCCGAGATTATTCGGCTGTAGACGGCGTATCGCCTGGAATATGCCATCAAGTCGCTCGAGAGGAGTTCATTGAAATCGGAGATTTCATCCAAGCCACCGATTCCCACACCTGCATGGGTGGGGCCTCAAATGCTCTGACGTGGGGCGTAGGGGCCACCGAGTACGCCAATCTTGTCAGTGCTGGATTTACCTTCGTTAAGATCCCCGAATCCATCCGGTTTGAGCTCGTGGGAAAACTGCACCACGGCTGTACGGCCAAAGACATCATCCTCGCCATTTTAGCCGACCATGCTCGAGAGGAACTAACACTGAATCGCAGCATGGAATTCGGCGGGCCTGGCCTGGCCTCGCTCTCCATTGACGAACGCGCGACGCTCTGTAACATGGCCACTGAATGCTCGGGCCGAACCGGCATCTGTGAAGCCGATGATGCGTTGATGGCTTGGATGCTCAAGGCACAGCCTCACCTCGATGAATCCGAACAACGCGCCCGGATGGTTGCCCCCGACGAAGGAGCGAACTACGATGGTGGCGTCCACACCATCGACCTCTCATCGATTGTTCCCATGGTTGCTCACCCAGGGAATCCTGACGAAGGCATTCCAAGCGACCCGACCAACGGGGCCAACATCGCTGACATCGGAACGGTGGCCGTTGACATCGCTTACGGCGGCTCATGTACGGCTGGAAAAGAGGATGACATCGCTTACTATGCTGAGGTTTGTCAAGCGGCCAAGGATGCTGGGCTCACCGTCAAAGAGGGCGTAGATTTCTACATACAATACGGCTCGGGCCAAGTCAAAGCTCTCGCAGAACGAATGGGTTGGCATGATCTGTTTCTCGAAGTCGGTGTCAAACTCATTGACCCGGGGTGCGGAGCGTGCATCGGAGCAGGTCCAGGAGTCTCCATCACACCCGACCAAGTGACCGTTTCGGCCATCAACCGCAATTTCCAGGGGAGAAGTGGCCCTGGTAAACTCTACCTCGCCAGCCCCTTGACCGTCGCTGCGTCGGCCTTTACTGGCCACATCAGCATATGGAATCCGGAATTGTTCGCTTAGCGGATTTCCGTTCTGTGTCCGCTTTTTGCCCTTCTTCATCGCGGTTCGCCTGTGGAGATTATAATCCCTCAAAGAACGGGATGAACATCTGTCGGCCCGACGTCAATGGACGGAGGAGGACCGAGGGAGGTGAACGCCCATGGCAGGCACAGCAGAACGCATGGCAAAAAATCAGAAGCAGGTCGCAATTTCAGAATTCTTTGAGAAAAACAAGCACTTTCTTGGTTTTGATTCCCTCACCCGCTCCCTCATAACGGCCGTAAAAGAATCGGTTGACAATTCACTTGACGCTTGTGAAGAAGCGCGCATACTGCCCGAAATCCGAGTTGAAATCAGCAAGATCGATGACAAAAAGAACATCATTGAACTGAAAACCGAAGACAACGGCCCCGGCATCCCAAAGCGCAGCATAGAGAAGGTGTTCGGCCAACTCTTGTTCGGTTCGAGATTTCACGCCATTCGCCAGTCTCGAGGGCAGCAAGGCATCGGAATTACCGGAGTGGTCATGTACTGTCAATTGACAACAGGCCGGAAAACTCACGTTCGCTCAAAAATTGCGACAGAGACCTCGGCAGCCATTGTCGATATCGGTCTTGACACACGCAAAAACAAGGCCACGAAAACCAGTGAAGGCCGCGAATTGTGGGAGCGCCCTGACGGAACGCTGAAAGAACATGGTTTGGAAATCACGTGCCGGATGAAAGCCAAGTATCAGCGAGGAAGGCAGAGCGTCTACCAATACCTACGCATGACGAGCATCGTGAACCCCCACGCCGACATCACGTTTGTTGACCCAGACGGGGAAATTCACCACTGGCCGAGAGTCACGGAGCGTCTGCCTCGGAAAGTGGAGAGCATCAAACCGCACCCCCATGGCATCCACCTCGGAACGCTGCAGCGGATGTGCACCGAATCGACGGACAGTCGAATGACCTCGTTTCTCTACAAGAATTTCAGCGGTGTATCATCTCGAGCAGCCAAACAACTGCTCGAAGCTGCAGGAGTGTTGGAAAAGGCGAAACCGAAATTGATGAAGCCCGACCAAATTCGTGCGCTAATTGAGGCGTTTCAAGGCGAACGCATGCTCAATGGAAAAGCGGTCAAATTGCTCAATCCACCAACCAATTGTTTGTCGCCCATTGAAGAATTGCTCATCAAGAAAGGGCTCTCGAAGACCATTGATTCTCGCTTTGTCACCACGATGACGCGTTCGCCCACCGTCTCTCAAGGCAACCCGTATCAAGTGGAGGTCGGCCTGATCTTTGGAGACGGTATGGCTGCGGACAAACCCGTTGAAGTGCTCCGATTCGCAAATCGCGTCCCGCTGATGTACCAGCAGGGCGGTTGCTTGCTGACGAAAGCCATTGAATCGGTGGACTGGCGACAGTATGGAATGGACCAAGCCGGTGGACGAGGTGTCCCAAAAGGCCCAGCAGCCATTCTTGTCCATCTGGCCAGCACGAACGTTCAATTCACTTCGGAAGCCAAGGAAGCCCTCGCCGAAAACGGTGAGGTGATGGACGAAGTTCGAAAGGCCATGTTGGAAATGGGACGAGGGCTCCGCAAGCACCTTGAGAAGAAGAAGAAAATGGTGAAGGTCCAAGAAAAGTTCGAACTGGTGAACGATATCATCCCGGCCATCGCTGAAAAATCAGCGGCCATTTTGCAACGCCCTGTTCCAGATTTGGCGGGGTCGATCACGAGAATCATGGGGGCCGTTATCGCCGAGGGTACCACGACTTGGAACAAGGAGACCAAGATGACCGACGTGGCCATCAAGCTGTTCAACTACACCTCGCGTGCTCGAGCCTACACCCTCCTCGCCTCATGGCCCGAAAGAGCCGGCGCGAGCATGGAAAACAACACCACTGGCGGCCGAAAGGAGGCCACAGGAGTCTGGGCATGGAAACTTGACACCCTTGAGCCAGGCGAAACGTACACCATCACCTATTCTCTGGGTGGATTGGAAAAGGGAGATTGGACAGAAACCGATGTGTTTTATCGAGGCAGCCAGGAAGTCATTGGAGCCTCAAAAATGGATGAAAAGCTTCTGGAAGAAATTCGCCGTCAAGAAGCCAGGGCACAAAGCGAAGAAGAGGGCGGTGAGGAAGAGGCCTCCACTGAAGATTCAGAGGAAGATGACGCCCCCTCCGAAGTCGATGATGACCAAACAAAGCCTTCGGGGCAACAAACCCTCATGGGGTTCGGGAGTGATGCATGATGTCCGCCAGCCATACACCAGAGGAAACCAAAATTGCGCTGCACGAAGTCGTCACAGAAATGTACGACAAGATTGTGAAGGGCGAGCCCCCCACCATGACGTTGCCCGTTCGAACCAAAAACAACATTGGATTTGACAAGACATTGGGTGTCTACAAATACGGCAAGAAGCGTTCCATTCGGGATGCTACAAGTCTCGGTTCTGCCAAGCAATTGCTACGGGCCCTTTACGTCGTGGAATTCATTGAAGAAATGATCAACACCAACAAATCCTCAACCCTCAGAGAGATGTATTACATCTCGGAGAGTTGGGGTCTTGGAAAGTTCTCATCGCAGAACGAATCCAACAACCTCGCTGAAGATTTGGAAGTCGTCACCAAATGCCTTCGTGAAGACTTCAAGCTCCGGCCGGAAGAAGATGGGGCCCGAATGATTGGAAACATCACCCTTCAGGAACGCAACCGACGAGGGGAATGGATGCGAATCAACGCTCGCGACGATGTTGGGGACTCCGGATACGGCGTTCCATACAACGTGGAGGAGGAGAAAATCGAGTTACTTGAGCATGATGTCAAGTTCATCATGGCCATTGAGACCGGTGGTATGTTTGACCGGCTCATCGAAAATGGCTTCGATGAGGCATACAATTGTGCCCTTGTCCACCTCAAAGGTCAACCTGCTCGTTCAACACGACGCATCTTGAAGCGAATGAGTGAGGAATGGGACTTGCCCGTCGTCGTTTTCCTCGATGGTGACCCATGGTCGTTCCGAATTTTCGCCTCCATCGCTTACGGGGCCATCAAGACCGCGCACATTTCCGAATACCTCGCCACCCCAACCGCCACCTACCTTGGCATCACGTCGGATGACATTGAAGCCTACGACCTTCCGAGCGATGACCTGTCCTCAAGGGACGTTGACGCCCTGAAGGCTGAGCTTTCCGACCCACGGTTCGCCGACGCATGGTGGCAAGAACAAATCAACATGATGTTGGAACTTGGCAAAAAGGCTGAACAGCAATCCTTGGCCAAATACGGCCTTGATTTCGTCACCGACACCTACCTCCCGGAGAAACTGAATGATTTGGGCCTTGCCTGATTTCATCAGCGAGCCTTATGGAGGAAGAGGGTCTGGAAAGCAATGATGCAAGCACCCGAGCCTGCCAAACGTTCCCCTTGGGGATTTAGGCTTGCTATAGCCGGCGCCCTCATGTTGTTCATCGGTACCGTGATGGTGGTCAGCCAATCGGAAACCATCAGCAGTACGATGGATCCAAGAGAACAGCATCACGACGAACCCTACGTTGGAGAAGGAACGTTTCCAACCGGTGAACTCACCGACACATGTTACCGGTTTTATCAGCAGGCAGACGACATTGAAATGACCGTTCAACTCTACCGTGTTGAGGGATCCTCGTTGGTGGGAGAAGCGTTTGAAGAGAGCAAGTGCATGCTCGACTGGCAGGTGATGGCAGCGGACGGAACGACGTTTGCTGAACAAGGGTCATGGCAACTCAACGGAACGGGCAAATACGCTTTGGTTACAACCTGCGAAACCGGTTGTGAAGAAGCCACGGGATGGTTGATTTCCGTTGACGCCATTCAATCCGACCTCCTCTCGTCGACGTGGCTGATGCTCGGTGGCGCCATGTGTTGCCTGGGCATTCTCACAACCCCTATCGCACTGACCGTCTACCTGGCCTCGAAACCAAGTCGGGCTCCCCGTGTCATGATGGTTGGCCCAGAGGGACAATTGATTCCCATCACTGACGTGAATCCCGACCATCCAACGTTGTTCACCCAAGCTCCTGATGGGGGAGCGAGCCAGCCGGCCGTTGCTCCACCGTTTGCAGACACGGCCGAGCACCAACCCTCGGAAGCATTTGTTGATGGCCTCAACGATGTTGCCGCAGGAACGCTGTTGACCACCGAGCAAGTCTATGCGCTGATGCGAGGGGATGTCGAAGGTGCTCAAGAGCACACCAAGACAGGGCGCTACCAAACCACAACGGCTGAAGACACCATTCAAGATGCTGCCAACGCAGCGGCCATCACTTCATGGGATGAAGGCGTGCCACTTGCCGAGCCTCAGCCGGTTCAATCGAAACCCCTCACGGCAAAGCGAAACATGGACGTTTCTCAATCCGAAAAAATCAACGAATCGTGGAAGGATTGGGACGAGCAGTAAATCAACGGTGCGTTCATAGAGGAGGGGGCACTACCCAACCTCGGGTTGAGGAGTATGACCGACATTGACCGAGTCCTGTACCTGTTGCAAAACAAAGTTCGTCGCCAAATCTTGGAACGCTTGGCACGAGAGCCGCACTACCCCATGCAATTGTCAGAGTTGATCGGGGTGAGCCAACCCGCTGTAGTCAAACATCTCAAAGAACTCGAAAAGGGAGGAATGGTCTCCAAAAACAAGGTTCCGTCAGAAAAAGGTGGACCGCCACGAACCATTTACGCGGTTGAACGTGCCATGTCCATTCACGTTGATATCGGGCCCGATTTGTACCGTTGTGAAGAACGAAAACTCCCTGCAGGGGGCCCAATGCGATTGTCAACCAACCTGCCACAGGCCTCCATTCCTATTGCCGAATCACTGAGCGGACGCAAGAAAATAGCCGTTGCAGAAGGCTTGGCACACATGCGAACGCTGGCCTCGGTTCTCGAGGAGTTGGATGCGCAGCGGGACGCATTGATCTCGCTTCACCAACACGTCCGCCAACGGGTCTCTGCTGCTGTCGAAACGGACTTTGAATCCTATGAGGAACGAAGCATCATCCAAACCATGGTTGAGGCAACAGGAGATCGTCTCGACCTCACAGCCCTTGTTCAACAAGAATTGGTCGGACAACGCAACGTGGGTGATGTCATCAACACGCTCCGCTCAAGGCTGGAAAAGCAGATCGCCCGAAGGTCCGGACAAGTCATCGCTGCTCCCCTTGACACCGAGCTTCGCTGGTACCTCGGACCGAAGTCCAAGTGAGACCCTCAGAACAAATCAGTTGTCGAACTCGTCAGCGAGAACCGTGACAAGGGACGACTGTTCGGCCAATCGCTTGTTCACTTCATCTCGACGCCCCTTACCGACCAGATACACAACGCCCAAGAGCGCGATGGTCAGGACGATGACCGCAAAGGGAAGGGCCGTCTTGCCGACTACTTCACGAGCAAGGTCGAGAACTGGGCTGTTCGACTCGAGTTCTTCCGGAATTGGCATGACGTTGTCTTTCTCGTCGGATTCGACGATCTCATTCATTGGGTCGACCACGACATAAACGCCCTTGCTACCGGCTGAAACAGGGTAGAGCAAGTAGAGTTCAATCTCCTTGGCATCTTCCGTGTCGTCAGGTGCGAGCAA
>MDTB01223869.1_pt1 | contig 21192 bp, 18 predicted proteins | sample 811161 | NCBI WGS metagenome assembly MDTB01 (sample SAMN05326650, study PRJNA326480) | marine metagenome | isolation source: seawater | place: Mediterranean Sea | collected 2009
GAACTAGATGTAGAACTAGATGTAGAACTAGATGTAGAACTAGATGTAGAACTAGATGTAGAACTAGATGTAGAACTAGAACTTGAACTTGAACTGGACGAGTAACTCATATAATATTTAATTAGATAAAATACTGGATGCTAAATAAATTGATGAATAGTAATAAAATTGATTATTTACAAAATATGAGTAATAAAAACGTATATGGACTTCAAAAATATTATGAAAAAGACATTTTAGAGGTAGGAATTGATGAAGCTGGAAGAGGACCTCTTTTCGGTGGTGTTTACATTGGTGCAGTAATATTGCCACAAGATGACGAATTTAATCACGATTTATTACGTGATAGCAAGAAACTTAGCGAGCGTAAACGTTTGATAGCATATGATTATATCAAGGAAAATGCAATAGAATACAATGTATTTCATCATGATGAAAAGTTAATAGATGAATTAAATATAAGGGCTGCTACATTGGATGGTATGCATCGCGTGTTAAGTGATATGAAATTATCACCGGATCAAATAGTAGTTGATGGTGATGCATTCTTACCATATTATTGTGAAAAATCTAAACAGTTTATACCTCATATTATGGTGAAAGGAGGTGATAATTTATATACACCGATTGCAGCGGCTTCTATACTGGCCAAAGTAGAAAGAGACAAGGCTATATTGGATCTTTGTGATAAATATCCATTATTAAAAGAACATTATTCTATACATACAAATAAAGGATACGGTGCAAAGAAACATATGGAAGGAATACGTAAATATGGAGTAACTAAATGGCACAGACGTTCTTTTGGTTTATGCGGGACTGCGCCAGTAAATAAATTGATTTAATATAATAAGTAATTTATGATATTAAATATAATATGAATAAAAAAGAAAAACTAGTTTACTTTGATGTAGAGACAACTGGATTACCAACTCATAGGAATTTAATTCCTACTATGTTGGAAAATCAACCATATATTGTTCAACTAAGTTGGATTATAGTAGAAACGATTAAACCAAATTATAAAGAACTACCCAAGGAATTAAATAATGAATTGGATAATATAGAGATAAAAACAGAATTAGATTTCGATAAATCAAGTGAAGCGTGGGAAAATAATGTACAATATTATAACGAAGAAGAAGAAGAAGAAAAGGAAGAAGAAAAGGAAGAAAATCAATGTGATATTTCCGATGTAGAAAGTGATGCAGAATGGCTGGATTATGAGATGAAGAAAAATGACAAACGAACAAGAAAATACATTGAAAAAGATTATATTATTAAAATGCCACCTGGTGTAAGAATTCCACAAAGTGCAACAGACATTCATAAAATTACAAATGAAATATCTCGAGATAAAGGTGTAAATATTGATGTGGTATTAAAAGAATTTATTGAAGATATAAGTGATGCAAATGTTGTTGGGGCGCATAATTTAAGTTTTGATAAACAAATGATACTTATTGAGGCATCTAGATTGAATTTATATGGTGAAACTGCTGTATCATTAAAAAAAATAAAAAAATATTGTACAATGATGAATGGTATTAATTTATGTAAAATACCAATTTATTTTAAACATAGTGATAAATATAGTTATAAATGGCCAAAATTAAGTGAACTACATAGATGTTTATTTGATGAGGATGTGGATGAAAATATCGTATTACATAATGCTATTGATGACTGTCGTGTAGGAGTTAAATGTTATTTAAAGATGCATAATATTATATAAGATTACGCTCCGCACATAAGACACTCTTCTTCATCATCTACTTGAACATTATTATTACTACTATCATTTTTCATATCAGGATTTATTGTAAATTGTTGTGGAGCAGCTTTTGCCTTTGTTCTTAAATAATAAATACCTGTCTTGAGTCCTAATTTCCAAGCATGCATATGCATAGCTGTTAATTTTTTATAATTAGGATCTTTCATCCAAAGATTTGTACTTTGACTTTGGCATATATACATTCCTCTGTCACGTACCATATTTAATATATCTTTCATGGACATTTCCCATACAATTTTGTATTTTTCTTTTAATGTACTTGGTATTCCTTTAATATTTTGAATAGAACCATTATTCACGATGATTTGGTTTTTCAATTCTTCATTCCATAAACCAATTTGAATGAGTTCCTCCATCAAGTATTTGTTTACCATAATAAATTCACCTGCAATAGTTCTTCTTACATAAATATTACTTGTAAAAGGTTCAAAACATTCATTATTACCAAGGATTTGACTAGTAGATGCGGTAGGCATAGGTGCTAATAAAAGTGAATTTCTAATGCCATGTGCTTGAATATCTGTTTTTAGTGATTGCCAATCATACCTAGTACTTGGTTCGAGATTCCATAAATCAAATTGCAACTTCCCTTCTGAAGTAGGTGAACCTTCAAAACTACTATACGCACCTACATGTTCTACCTTTAATTTTTTGAATTCAGCAAATACTGGAGCTAATAATTTTACCTGGCTAATATCTTCAACATCAGTACCCTTTTTGAAAATATATTCTCTACAATCTAATTTTGAATTTTTAAATGTCCAAATTTTGTCTTCATACAATTTAATTATATGTTTTAGTTTTTCTTTTCTATCTCTTGCAATTTCTATACTACATTCAATTGCTGCATGATAAATAGTCTCAAAAATATTTTTATTTACTTCTTTTGCTTTTTCACAAGTAAATGGAATTCGCAATTTTGCAAACGCATCTGCAAGCCCTTGCACACCCAAACCAATCGGTCTGTGGAGATAGTTGGAGCGGGATGTTTTTTCTGTGGGATAAAAATTGATATCAATTACTTTATTTAAATTATATGTGACTATTTTGGTAACTTCATGTAATTTGTTATAATCAAATGTTGGTTTTAACATTTGATCTAATTTTGTATAATCTCCAATATAGAAATCATTATTGAATAGTTGTGGAACTGTTTTAATTTCAATTTTATGTTTTTCTTCCAACTGTGTTAATATTTTCTTTCTATTTTCATCATCATCCAATATATATTCTGTATATGGAATACAATATTTTTTCAATAAAAATTTTGCCATTTTACAATAATTACAATTTGTTTTGCTATAGATCGTTAAATGTGTAAATGGATTTTTTGGTTTTTTAATGAATCTTGATAAAGCAATGCTAGCCAAATTACAAACTGCTGTTTCTTTATCATCGCTATATTCTATTATCTCAGTACAAAGGTTGCTAGATTTAATTGTTCCAAGATTTTTTTGATTACTTTTACGATTGCAAGCATCCTTGTAAAGCATGTATGGTGTTCCTGTTTCTATTTGACTATCTAAAATTTTAAACCAAATATCACGTGCCTTCATTGTTTTATTGCCACGATTTTCACTTTCATATTGTATATATAAACTCTCAAACTCATCACCATATACATCTGATAATCCTGGACACTTATCTGGACACATCAAAGTCCAATTTAAATTATCTTTTACTCTTTTCATGAATAAATCAGGTATCCATAATGCATAAAATAAATCTCTAGCACGCGCTTCTTCGTCTCCGTGATTTTTTTTCATATCCAAAAAGTCTTCTATATCAGCGTGCCATGGTTCAAGGTACATAGCAAAACTACCATGCCGTTTACCTCCACCCTGGTCAACATATCTAGCTGTATTATTGAATACTCTTAACATAGGCACTAAACCATTACTTGTACCATTGGTTCCGCGAATATGACTACCAGATGCACGTATATTATGAATATGAAGTCCTATTCCACCAGCCCATTTACTAATTTTAGCACAATCTTTTAGTGTATTATATATACCATCAATACTATCATTTTCCATACCAATTAAATAACAACTACTTAATTGAGGACGAGGAGTACCCGCATTGAACAAAGTTGGCGTGGCGTGTGTAAAATATTTTTGACTCATTAAATCATAAGTTTCTTTCACTTTTTCAAGGTTTTCACCATGGATACCAATAGCAACACGCATCCATAGATGTTGAGGACGTTCTATTATTTCACCATTACATCGCATAAGGTATGCTCTTTCCAAAGTTTTAAAACCAAAATAATCTAATAGATAATCTCTCTTGTAATCGATCATTTTATTAAATTCATTTTTGTGTTTTTTTGCAGTTTCCCATAATTTTTTGCATACAATTGGATGATGTTTACCGTGAATGTCTTTAAATTGATAAAGTGCATTCATGACACGATAAAAATTATCACTTGTATTTTTGTGATGATTGGATATTAAAATGCGACTTGCCAATTTATTATAATCAGAATGAGTCGTAAATAATGAAGCACATTGTTGAGCAGTTAATTCATCTATTTGTGTTGTTGATATTTTATCGTATAGTCTATCTATAATTTTTTTAGTTAATTGACTATAATTGATTGCTGTTAATTGTTCTCCTTCTTTACTTAACACTTTAATACGTTTTAAAATTTTATCAAAAGATAAATTTTCTGTTTTCCCGTTTCTTTTAATGACAGTATCTTCGGTATTCATTGATAATATTAATACATATTTAAAGAATTTTAAATTGTTTTTATTAAAAATTTATCGGATATATAATATTAATTATTAGTATAATGAATATTATTAATGTGATTATCATAACAGTTTTAGTAACGTCTATTATTTATATAATACCACTTGAAAAGGAAGGATTCTCCCCTAAAGAATATAACATAGCGCATTCTACTAGAATATTGGATGATAAGCCATTTTCTAACAAAGAATTAAATAATGACACTTATAATGATTTATATATGTTGAAACCAAAGACAAAAATTGGATCATATAAACAAATTACAAATAATAATGAACAATATATGACGCCATGTATAGGAAATTCAATACGTGCTAATTTTTGTAAAAGTATGTATAGTGATTATACAGTGAAAACAACACGTCCTGAAAAAAAATTTAAATATCCCGTGAACATTTGCCAACGAGTAAATATGCATTGTGTCAGTTAAGTACTTCGGTATCAATTTTAAAGACACATGAATTGTTTTTTTGTTTATTTTGTTTTGGTTTCTTATCATTTTCATCCTCGGTATCAGGTTTATCTTCAATAAATATTTCCGGTATATAACCACTAATATTTTTTAGTTTAGGTTTAGTTTTTCGTCTTTTTGGTTTTCTGTGGTCATATCCAGATATTCTTTCTTTTTCAATAATTTCCCACGTAGATCTAAAATATGGAAGAGCAGCTTCAAACCATTTTTTATTTCGTGTTACCAAAATACAGGATACATCATCTAATTTCCAATAAATGTTTTTCATCCAACTTATAGATTTTTTTTCATATTCATCAATTTTATTTTCCGACCATTCGTCAAATTCTTTTTCATCGTAATCAAATGGACAATATTCGTAAATAAAGTTTTCAAACTGCATCATGACACCTTTTAATTTTCCATCTTTCGTTTTATTAAATGTTCCATCTTCGTCTGCTTGTTTTTTATTTTCATATTCTTTAAACACAGTTTCAAGAAAATCAACATTATTGATTCCCCATACTTCCATTTGAAGTTGCATTTGTACCCAATATTCTTTTTTGGGTATTCCGGATAATTTTCTACTAACTGGATTTTTGATTTCTAATAATCTACCATAACGATCGCTATTATAATCAACATTTATACCATCTGGTGAAGCACCAATAAAACTATGTTCTTGATGTGCAATACAACCAACTTCTTCTATTTTTGTATTGTATTTTTTTTCATACCATAATGTCGAGAGAGGTTCATATTTATGACCATGATGAAATGCTGTGTTGCTACTACCACTACCGAAAATTTTCAATGGTGCGCATTTTTCAAATATGATTTGATTTACATTTGAATCGGTGTCTAATACTTTCCAAGCATTGCTGGCAGTAAAACGATTGTGTCTGAATTTGTACCAGGCATCTGTTTTTTGTTCAGGCTGTTTAATATTAAGTAATTTGTTAAGATGATTTTTGGTAGTATTTTTATTGTATTTTTTACCAATAAAAGTGGTTTTATATTGTCGCGGATTATTATTTACTTTAAAATAAATATCGATGCCTTCTGTGATAATTTTATCAATATTTATATTTAATAATATATCTGATATAGGAGTATAAGTCATATTTATCACCGCTGTTACATAATTAAGAAGTTCTGTATCAAAGTAATAATTCTTCATTGATAAAACATTGTTATCTACATAATCTTTTGTTATATCATATATTGTTTCTAATAGGTCTTCTTTGTCTTTATCCGATAAATAAAAGTCTTCGCTATCAGAATCATAGGTGAAACCGTTTATATCTGCTTGTGAAACAATAACATCACCAACATCATCCAAAATAGGAAGGTCGTCAAAATAATACATAAGTAATAATATAAAAAGATATTTATATATTTTCAATTAATTTACTTTTATTTTTATTTTTATTTTTTTTCAATATTTTTGGAGTTTTTTTTGTATTTTTGGATGTTTGTTGTTTTTTCTTCTTTTTTCTAATAGGTGCTAGACTATTTTTTAGTGTTTCTTTTTTTTTATCCACTCTTTTTAATGTAAGTTTATTACTGGTTTTATTTACTGATAATCCCGGTATACTTTTTATTTTTCCAGTTTTACTATCATAAATTATATCTTTCGCTCTTTGTAATTTCTTTTTTTCTAAAGATGATATTAAAAAATCAATTAACAATTTACTTTGAGATTTGGTTAGCTCTTTTTGCTTAGAATATTCGTTTGTAAATAATTTTAATTTTTCTAATTTTACTGATTTCTGTAGTCGGGTCCAGGGTTTTTTGCTATTTATTTTTTTTTCTTTTTCTAAGAATTGTGAAATATTATCGGATGATGGTAGATTGGACTGAATTGCTTTATTGTGCTGTAACATTGTTTTGTATTTTATGTTTTTTAGTTCCATGCATTCTTCGCCCTTATTACTCATTGTATATATATAATAATATGATATTAAGTTTATATTATTTTAATAATATATTTAAAGAAATGTGTAGATATATATAATTTTGAATATAATATATTATTAAATGAAAAAAATAATAATAACAGGCAAAAAGAAGGAAAAAAGAAAAATAATGAAAAAACATACAGATGATATTTCAAATAATGACCTGGCGAATATAAAGAAAAACTTTGATTTGGTCAACAAACTTTTCATGGATATAGATTTTTCAGGGAGTTCAATTATAAAATCGGAAATTAACAAAAAAATTCGGAGTTATAAGAGTCAAGATATAAAAAAGGCCAGGCTAGACAAGGAAAAATTTATAACATATGATTATGTTCTGGAACAAATGATTGTATGTAAGATGAAATGTTACTACTGTAAAGATAATATGAAAGTATTGTACACAGACAAACGTGATAATAAACAATGGACTGTAGATAGAGTTGAAAATCATCTAGGACATAACCTGGGCAATATAGTAATTTCTTGTATAGAATGTAATTTAAAAAAAAGGCGACAAGATAGTGAAAAGTTTAAATTCTCAAAACAAATGCGGTTAATAAAAAGTAATTAAGAAAATTTTAATATAAACAAACTGTAGTTTTAAATATTATAAGATGGAATATTCAACACAAAATACCATATTATTAAATAAACTATTGAAATTCTATAACGAAGATAATAATTTAGAGAAAATACTTCCTATTATAAATGGTGAATCACAGATATCATTACGATTGATTGATTGGTTTGCTACCAACTATGCAAAAAAACAATTTACTATATTGCAAATAAAAAACAAGCGGGGAGTTAGCAAACGTTTTAAGGTGTATAATGATTATAAACTGAAATTAAAGGCTTACTCTAAGAAGCGTTTTGATCCTTTTTGCCGGTGGGATAGAATTAATATACCTTATAAAGAAGATAATTATATTCAAACTACCATTGGTCAATTAAATTTTTTTAAGTGGATATTGGAAAATGATATTTTGAGCTATATTCAAGATAACTTTAAGCAAATACAAAAAGATATGGAGAGTAGAAACAGCACTGTAAAACATAAAAAAGGTAAGAAAAATAATGGTACTAGAAAGAGAAGAGAAGAATTATCTATATCCGCATCCAGAAGTATAAAAAAAGAAAAAATACAGATTACTGTTGATTTCAAGTAAATTTTTTATATATAAAATATATATGAATCTATATATTTTATTTATTTCTTTATTAATAATTTTAACCATATGTATTTTTTATTATTTGAATAGTAAAAAGAAAGAACCCATGACCGGTAACGAAAGAAGGACGCGTATGTTAGAATTAAAAAATAAAAATGGTAAAATAACAAAAAGATTAAATCGGTTGAACTTAGAATGTAGCGCGGTTAACAGTTGTTCTGAATTAACATCACTGAATCAAAAATATAACGACATTGGAGGGTGTGGGAAATGTATTGGACCAGGTGGCCAGGGTACATTCCATTATTTTATCAATGAAAATAAGAACGAACCTGCTGCTGCTGTATGTCCATCGGACTCGTTATATTCGATTAATGCATCCGATTGTCAAATGTATACGGATATTAGAGATTGTTCTAGTTCTATTTGTCCTAATATTTCAGATAAAGCAAATTGTGGTTACAATAAGGGTACTGGTAAAGTAATTCCTATTGCCAATGGTCAAGCAAAATATCCTTTTCCATTGTTAGCTGATAGTAGCGGTTCTGATATTTTTGGAAATTTAATCACTAATCCTGGTGAATGTCCACTAGGAAAAGATGATTGTTATAAAAAAGTAAATGGACGCGGACCACATAGTCCAGAATGTTACAATCAATTGATAAAAGATATAAGTAGTAATAAAGCGAATTGGGTAACAGTAGATAATAGTCACAATTGGCTTCCATTTATAAAAGATAAAGGTCCACAATATAATAGCTATACATATGATAATAGCGGTGTCGATGCAATTTATAAAACTGAATTTAGTTTGAAGGATAAATTAATAGACATTTACAATAGTGTAATGGGTGATTTGACTGGAAAAGTACTTACATATGATTTATCAAGAAACTATAAATTAATTCATGGTGGAAGTGCAAATTATTGTGATTTTAAATTTAATGAAGATTGTGCGAAAGAAATAATGAACGGTGAGGGATGTATCAACGGACTTAAAAGTGCAAGCGAATATTATAAAAATCCAAAAATTGCAAAGCAGTGGTATGATTTTTCAAATAAAACATTATGGGAAAAGTATGTTAGTGACCAACAAAGTTTAGCATCAAAAACAGAAGAAATAATGGATTATAATAAATGGAAAAATGCAAATTATTTTTGTAATGGAGATAAAGAAAATCATACACAATTAAAATATCAAAATGGATGTAAAGTAAAATATCATAAACCAGTTATAGCTAGAAAAAATTACATAGATCCAGCAATTAAATACGGTGAACGTTATGAATTTTATGGCATTGTTTGCGGAAATGATAGTGGGGGTGTTCCAGTAATATGGACACATATTATATCAACGGATTCTAGTAAAAAAAGATATGATAGAAAAGATTTTCTTAGTGCTCAGATACAACATGATATTTTTGGTAATTGCAACTTTTTCAATAATGAATATTTTGATTTACCTAGTAAAGTATCAACAGCGAAACTTACATTATTATCGCCTTGTATAACTTCTGGCGTCGAATTTGAAGAAAAATATACAACAGAAAGTTTTCAAACTATAGCGGATAACGCTAGTGCTTGTAATGATGGTTGTAATCAAAGACAATTAGCTGCAAAAAAAGATATTCGTAGTATAAAAAGAGATGGTGGGTGCAAAAAAATAGTTAAGAAAATTGGGGAAAAATTTTATTGCATGAATGGAAAAGAATATAAGTTACCACCAGTAAATATAAAGCAACCAGACTGCGATAAAATAAAAAGTGAAAAAACATTAATGTATGAGTTTCATAATGATTTTTTTGATAAATCTGATAGTTTTTCGAGTTACAGAACAAAATCAGCCGGCGACAAAGAATGGAAAATCAATGTTCCAATATGGCCAAGTAATAATTCATGGCTAAGTCTAGGTGGAACATATGTAATAACAAAAATGGATGCTGCAAGATTCTGGTTAAGAGACCAAGGTTGGGGAAACCCTACATATATTAAATTTATAGGAAAAAATGTGAATGGTGCTGCTATAACATTTCATGAAGAAAATTTAAAAAATGTTAGAGGAAAAGGATCTTATTATTATTTGAATAGAAATATTTATAAAGATGATTACAATACAATAAAAAATAAAAAATATCATTTTACACATGTAAGATTAGTTGCAGCATATGTAGGTTATGGACATAAAGTAATTTATGGTGGGGTGAATAATCTTCGTTTCGATGGATTTAAAGTACATCAATCAAAATGTAGTTAAATAAAATAATAACATATATTATTAGTAAATGTTATTAATAATTTTATCATTTTTAATAATTGTAGTCGTATTTTATATATATTATCAAAACACATTAAAGAAAATAAAGACCATAGAAGGATTTAGTCATGATTATGATTATGATGCTTCACATAATGAATATTTAGTACAGTCAAATAAGTATTATGATAATAATTTAAATCCTGTTTTAGATGGATTAGAAGATGTTACGGGATTTGTTAACGTAGTAAATAAAAATAATAACTATGTAGTTGAAGAAAAAAAATATAGTAAGCCAACATATAATGAAGATACTGAAAAATTTAAGGTAGAAATAGATAACTGCAAAGAATTAAATAATAGTGATATTTGCCCATCATCGGGTATGACCAATTGTGGTTTTTGCAATAGTGATGGGAAATTTTATTATGAAGATGGTAGTGGTAACATACATTTTGATTATGCTGGTAAAAAGGATTATATACCTTGTGCGCCTGGTGATTGGATAGGAAAAGAACATACAGATGTGAGTAAAAATCATCATTGCAACCGTCAAAAAGAGCAGAAGATATGCAGTGATGCAACACAAATGTGTTTTCATGTAGGTCATTCTGATAAGGTAAAAAAAACTTGTGGATGGTGTCCTGGTGATGGTAAATTATACCCAAAAACAGAAGATGGAGAAATAAAATATAAAGTATCAACTTATCCGGGAAGGACATTTGGCAATAGTTGTAATTATTTAAATACTGTAAGTGGAGAATACGTAAAAGATAAAATACAAAATTTAACAGATATTAGTTGTCAAAGTTTTGCAGAACAAAATCCGTGTTTAATGGACAAATTGAATAATAAACCAATGGGTGAAAGATGTATCGAAGACTTGTGGGAAAATTCACAGCAAAACCATAAAAGAAAAGATAATTATGTAACGATTTTCAATAATTTAAATCATGTTACAGACATTTGTAATAATAATTTGCCAGGCATACAAGGTAGAAGTATAAATAATATAGATCAAGTAAGAAAGATGCAAAGAAAAGAAGGGTCGTCATCGTTTTCATTCCAAGAAAAGGTATTTAACTTCTTCCGAAATATTTTTACAGTAAGTGATGGTATACTTGATGAAAGTAAAAATAATTTACAATATGGTATATTTGGAGGATATGGAAAAGCTGGTATAGGAAGTGAAAATATAGATAATAGTTTTAATCCTTGTGCTGATATATACAATGATGATCCAACATCATTAGATTGTATGAAAAAGATTGCAAAAGATGAAGATTGTTATGAACCAGAAGGTTATGTTTATCAATTTTTAAATAAGAATTATAAAATGACTGGGCGGGATCAAAAAAAAGACCCAAATACGGCATATATTAACAAAGAATTTTGGGGAATGGATAATTGGAAAAAACAAAGCAAAGTAAAGGTTGAAGAGGAGCTTAAAAAATACGATACTAATATTAAAATGGATGAAAAGTTAAAATTTAAAAATTATTCAACGTATAAACAGGCAGTAGTTATGTGTGGAAGAGAAAGAGAAAGTTTTGTTTCTAGTATGAAAGACCATTCTGATTTAAGCGATAATTATAAACCTTGTTGGGATGATTTTAAAAATATGGTTTTATCATTAAAAGAAGATGATACGGGAAGATATGATAGTTATTTTTTTACCGGGAGGCCATATGTAAAATTTCCAAAAGATTCTTCACTTAATACTGTTATGGGATTAGATTATTATGCTGAAATGGATTATTATACAAATTCGTATATTATATATAAAGATGTATATGAAAATCCAAATTTTCCACATTGGGATTTTTTTCATATAATTAGTACTCACTGGACAAAAAAAAGATTTAAAGAAATGTTAGTTAATAGCAATGATTTTACACAAAAAGATGATATATTTACAAGAAAAACAATTTTTGGTATCTTTAATCAAGGTAGTGGGAAAGAAATAAATATAACTAGTTACAACAATACCAATTTTAATGAGTGGTTTCCAAAATATTTTGGATATATTAAAGTATATTGGGTAGATAAATAGTTAAAATTATATTAATTAAATATTTAATAAATATTAGATTAATATGGGAAATACACAATCAGTTAAAAAAGTAAATTTTGAAGATGTTCAATATATAATAAAAAATAAAAATAAATATTTATTAATAAATACGTTAGATTCAAACGAACAAAATTGTTTAATTAAAAACACAGTATCGTGTCATGATGAAGTGTCTATCATTAATCAGCATTTAAATAATAAGCAGATATACATAATAATATATGGTAGAAATGCCTGTGATGATAGTGTTAGAAAAAAATATGTTCAATTAATGGAATTGGGTTTTCACAATATTTTTATTTATCCTGGTGGGATATTCGAATGGTTAATGTTACAAGATATATATGGTGACGAAGATGATGCATTTCCTACAACGGTTAAAGAGATGGATATATTAAGATATAAGGGGTGTAGTGAATTAAATAAGCTTTTGTTAACTAATATAGATTGATATTGTATTTATGTATGTATATTGTATATTGTATATTACATAAATGGATGATCCATAATAATTTTCATTATTTCATCGATATGATTTTTATCATCATCATCTATAAAATTTTGCATAAAGGCGTGAACAGCTAGAATATGGTTTTCATAATCGTCGTTTAAATCGCGATTCCCATTTAATAATAAGATATTTTCTTGTTCTTCTAGGTTATTCAACCATTTTTCGTGATAATTATAACATGATTGTAAATATTCTTTTGGTATGTTTTTTTCGCCTGGACGTCCTCTAGTAATAATTCTTTCCATACTGTTTTCTACATCAGCTTTCAAGTATATTATACCGTCGAGTTTAACACCTTCTTTATATGCATCAAACCATTTCAAGTAAATATTGTATTCAATATCGTTTAATTTTCCGGAATCATGTAACATTTCTACAAATATATTTTTATCGGTAAATATGGAGCGGTCAAGTATAATAATAGAATTTGGATTGTCCTTGATGGTTTTAACCAATAACTGTATTTTTGAAATATAAGCCATCATTTGAAAAGGAAATGCATATTTTACATTATCATCGTAGAAATGTTGTAAAATATTTTTACCTTCACTATCCTTAATTGTTTCCCATACTTCAACGGGTTCTTCAATAAATAGGATAGGATACCCTTTTAAATTTGATGTTTCCTTTAATTTTTTAAGTAGGGTTGTCTTTCCCGCTGCGATATTGCCTTCAATAGAAAATATATATGCCATTATTATAATATATTGTATATTTTTTAAATATTTTAAATTCAATTAAATTAATTGAATAGATATAAATACTGATTTACATTAATAATATAACAACAAAATGGACTTACATCAAACAAAACTTACTAAACGTGAATGGGAAATCTTAGAGATTCCTGTATCTAATAAAGAAAAACGTATTTTAAAATTAATACAAGGTGGTATTGATAACATTGATTTTAATGATAACTACACTACAAGCTTACTATCATTTATGAAGATAGGTGATAATGTCGAGTATTATTTTGACTATCAATTTGATAAGTATTTCAAAAAGATAATAGAAAAAATGTGTAAAAAGTACAAGGTAAATTTTAATTATGAAAAGCCTAGGAAGTTGAAGAAGATAAAAACGAGTGATAAGATTCGCATGGAAAATGCAGAGATGAAGTTGAGTGATAACAAGAAAAATATCTTTGAATTTATCTTATTGGATATAGCAAAGAAAATTTTGAAGAATAAGGAACTGCATTTTAATTATTACACGCTTACACAATTGTTATCTCATAATATATATTTATTGAATACGAATGTGATTACATTTTGTAACATGGTGCTTGAGAAAACAAAAAGTAATATTCGCAGAGAAAAATTCATAAAAAAATCTCACGACATTATTGAACGCAATGAATTGCTATATAAGTATGCGGATATAAAGTTATATGATCATCAAAAGGAAATGTTCAGTGCTATAAATGCACCAGGATCTAGTTTGGTAATGTATAAGGCCCCGACTGGTACGGGTAAGACAATGACACCAGTTGGGTTATTGAAAAAACATCGGATTATTTTCGTATGTGCGGCAAAACATATTGGCTTACAATTGGCAAAGGCTTGTATATCATTAGAAATCCCAATAGGCATTGCATTTGGTTGTAAAGACCCAGGTGATATTAGATTACACTATTTTGCTGCGAAAGAATTTGTAAAGAATCGTAGGACAGGTCACATATTCCGGGTAGATAATAGTGTTGGAGATAAGGTAGAGATAATTATAAGCGATATTCAATCGTATTTACCAGCGATGAATTATATGATGGCATTTAATAAACCAGAGGATTTGATATGGTTTTGGGATGAACCGACTATTACATTGGACTATGAAGAGCATGAATTTCATTCAATATTAGAAGACAATTGGAAGAAAAATAAGATACCAAATGTGATTTTATCATCTGCTACATTGCCAACAAAAAGTGAAATATCATCTTGTATAATGGGTCATATGGCAAAATTCAAAGGTGTACGAGTGTATGATATTAATAGTTATGATTGTAAAAAGACTATACCATTATTGGATAAAGACAATAATGTGGTGTTACCTCATTTGGTGTATCCAACATATAAAGAGTTGAAAAAATGTTTAGAATATGTGAATGAAAACAAAACAATTCTAAGGCATTTTGATGTTAATGGTATAGTGTCATTTATACTTTATGTGAATAAACAGAAATATTTGAGAGATAGATATAAATTCGGCATATATTTTGAAAATATAAGTGAAATGACAGTGATGGGTTTAAAATTGTATTATTTGAAATTGTTGAAGGCGGTGAAAGATCATTATACTGATCTGTATTTGCATTTTACTGAAAAAAAAGAACCATTGTATGATAGTACGATAAAGATTACGACGAGTGATGCGTATACATTAACAGATGGTCCGACTATTTATTTAACAAATAATGTGGAGAGGATAATGAAGATTTATTTACGAGTTTGTGGTATTCCCGAAATAGAATATGAAGTTTTAAAGAAAAAGATAGAGAAAAACAATGAGGTATATGATGAGCTAGATAAAGTAGAGAAAGATGAATACGAGAGGACTTGTAAATTGGAGGCTTCCAAAGGAGATAAGGCTTTGGATAAAAATCATACAAATATAAATAGTGATGAGTATAAACAGGCGGAAAAATATCAAAAACGTAAAGAAGAGTTGAGAAGACAGCTGACCAAAATTGAATTAGATGAAGAATATATTCCAAATCGCAAATCACATTTGAGAAAATATCATGATAAGGTATATACTCGTGCATTTACGTGTGATATAGATGAACACACGGTAACAGATATAATGGGATTAAAGGTAAAGGATGAATATAAGATATTATTGATGTTGGGTATTGGGGTGTTTATTAAAGATGAGAATGTGGATGTGAATTATTTGGCGATAATGAAGGGATTGGCAGAGGCGCAAAAATTGTATGTAATATTGGCATCAACTGATTATATTTATGGTACAAACTATCAGTTTTGTCACGGGTATATATCAAAAGACTTGGAGAATATGACACAAGAAAAGATGATACAGGCATTTGGGAGGGTAGGTCGTTCAGATGTATTGAAAGATTATAGTATAAGATTGCGTAGTGATGTGCTAATTCATAGGTTATTGGAAAAGTCGGATGATAAACCGGAAGTGATAAATATGAATAGGTTGTTTGGATGAATGAGTTGCAGTAAATAAATAAAAAGTATAATTATAATTTTTATTTATGTAGATGATAGATAAGAAGTAGGTAGATACTATTGTCCTTCTTTAAAGTGTTTTTTATTTACCTCGAATAGTTTATTGTATAAAGAACCACCAGGCGCATATATCTTTGTGATCATATACTGTGAATATTTTTTCAGGAATTTTTCAACACGTCGTTTTGCAGTTCGGTATCTAATAAGATAATTTATAAGATAGTATTCGGTTTTAAAACAAAGATCTTTATAATAGAAGGTGTAGTATCCTCGCAAGCTACCAAACGATTTATTCTTAAAATTATCAATAAAAGTATGAATTAATTTTTCTATTTGTTTTTTATTAAAATCATTGTTTAATTCAATATAGAATTGGTAGTTGTTACGATTCTGGTAATTATTTCCACATATATAATTAACCATATCTTCCTTTACATAATCTAGTGAGACAGAAGCCATTTCGTGTAAGAACATATTTGTTGGGTTAATACTAACTAATAATAAGTTTTTAAATCAATTAATTTTTCTTTTATTAATGAAACTACTAGCCTTGATATTGTATAAAATTCTTGGAAATAAATCCTTTAAACGTATATCTAATTCTGATTCGATGTATTTATAATATTCTGGTGGTGGTTTATAGTTTTTACTCCATCTAAGGAACCATTTTCCTTTGGCTGGATCGGATAAATATTCAAAATTCCAATAATTAGCAACATTCATAGCACCTGTAAAAGATAAATTGTACAGATAAACAGAGTGATGGTGTCTTCTTTGCCATATATTTTCATCTTCAAGGTCAGTTAGTGTAACTACTCTAAAAAATGAAGTACAATCTTCTAATTCTTTTATTACCTTGTTAAATAGAAAATAATATGTGGGATCAAATTCAAATATTTTATTGATGATATCTATGGGTAAATGAAACATGATATTATATTAACTTACGTGATTTATTTAATATATTTAACAAACAATTTAAAAAAGAATTATTAATAATACTTATATGCAAATATTTGTAAAGACATTGACAGGAAAAACGATTACATTGGACGTTGAGCCAAGTGACACCATAGAAAATGTAAAAAACAAAATCCAGGATAAAGAAGGTATTCCCCCGGATCAACAACGTTTAATCTTTGCTGGAAAACAGTTAGAAGATGGTAGAACATTAACCGATTATAATATTCAAAAGGAAGCCACATTACATTTAGTACTTCGTTTAAGAGGGGGTAATGGAAATAATAAAGAAAAAACATTACAACCATTGATATTCAAAAAAAAAAAAATAGTACCAGAAAGTGCATTGTTATCAAAAGATATATCTAAAAAAAATTTTTGGTATGATTTGTTTAAAAAAAATCCGATGTCATTTGGTTTATATGCAATATATGGAAATAGTATTTAAATATATAATATAGACCACTGATTATTATTTTATGAATTTTAGAGATTAAATATAATTTTTGAAAGTTATAAATTATTAAAGGATAATATGTTTTAATAATTATAAAAATATATTATCATATATATATATTATGAGCAATCAAATCATATCATGTTTTAATAATGGAAAATATATGTATGGATCAATTATAGAGTTAATTGCTAAAACAAATAATGATAATGGTCCAGATTATTATAAACCATATGGTAGTGATCCAAATAAAGTATTTTCATTAAATAAAAAAAATAATACGATTCAAATTACAGGTATAGGAATAGCAAGATTGACAGTGGTATTTGGAGAGAAGAATGGTTATAAAATGGCACATAAAACAATTGAAATAGAGGGTATAAAGTGTCGCCCAAAAATTAATGTTAGTGTGGAAAAAAGGTCATTAAGTCTAGGATTATCATCAAAATTGTCATATAATGTTATAAATTTAAAAACGAATGAAGAGATGAATATTCCTGTTCGGATGGAATTTCAGGGTTCTTCTGTGGAATTTAATGTAGCTGAGCAAAAGTTACTTGCGAAACGATACGGTTCAACATCAATTATGTTTTCTACAGAAGAGACAATATATTGTGAGAAGGCAGAAAACGTGATAATCAAATATTTAGTAGATGATGCATTCAATAAAGAAAATAGTATGACGTTTCGCCCGAAATTAAACGGAGAATCGCTAAGAGATAGTGAAGATGTAGAAAATATAAATGATAAAGGATTTATGGAGATGATGTTAGATGATGAGGCGTTGGAAAAAAAGACGAAAGAAGATATGAGTAGGTTAATAGGTATGGGTGGAATAAAGAATACAAAAAAAAATCAATTTGGTATACCATTGGTTAAAAATGTAAATATAAGAAAAAGACAAGAAGAGTTATGTAATAATTTAACTAGAACGGAGATGACGCGGACAGGTGATAGTAAATTCAATATATTTGTGGAGGATATTACAACTCCGGAATTGGATTATATTTCGGTAAGTTTAACGGATATAAAGGATTTGGATGATATGGGATTTGATGAGGAGGTGGTTGAAACGTTGAAAAATTTGAATAACACAACGGATATAATAAAGATAGATGGATATAAGTTTGATATATACAGTGATTCATTTGAAAAAAAGCACAAGTATATACCATTGAAAATCTATCATCCACATGATACGCTAACCTTGTATCACGTAGATGATGAGGGTAAGATGAAAGAGGTTACAAAGGAAAGTTACCCTGAAAGTTATATAGTAAGAGATTTGACAAATCCAAATTATTGGTATATTAATGCAATGTTTTCTTATTTGGTTGGTGCAACAAATAGTGGTTCATCATCAGGCGATCCACATATTACACCTATTTTTGGTCCAACATACGAGTTGCCAAACAAAGTAACAAATTATCGTTTTTTGCAGGGGAATGATATGTTTATGAATGTATCTACTCGAAAAATCTCGGGTAATGAGAAGGAAATAATAAAGAGATTTTATGAGGTTGCTGGAGGGAATGCGCCAGGTAGATTGGTAATGAACGGTGTCTTTATAAATAAAGTGTATTTATCATGTGGTAAGAATGTATTAATTTATGATTTTGATAGTAAGAAGTTGCAAAAAACATCAGGGGATTATTTTAAGATAACGTATGTGGACGATGTTAATAATGAGTATTATGAGATGTGTAAGAAGGTGAAAAGTATTTGTGTAGAGTTTAATCATGAATTGTATGGAAGGGTAAAAGTAGCCTTGAAACATTTTTCAAACCCACAAGTTATGTATGGGGTTAATATTGTGATAGAAAATAAAGGGTCAAAATGCAGTGGGTTATTGGTGCGCGAATATAAGGCGAATACTATGGAGTTGTCAAATATAATGTTGAAACATTATATACGAGGGATTATTCCAAGGACAAAAGGTCAATGTCAGAATGTTTTTATGAGAGCCAAAAAAGCAAATTAATTGAAATAATTTACATATAAAGTATGTAAAGTATCAAGAAAAATGATAGCTAATAAAACAATACAAAACACTACTAAAACTAGTACAAATATGACAACGAAAGTATATGACATTAATATGGGTTATGCGGAAGCGAAAGCCAAATTCGATGCAATGAGTAACAGTGAAATAGCAGCGTTAATGGAGAACGAGCGAATGTCCTTAACTATGGCGCCCGGGGGCGAGAATAATAGGGGTATGGAGATAATAGGGCGAATGCCGTTTAAGGGTGAGGGCTTTACAGCGAGCGACATTGAAGGGTTGGGTCCTTATTTTAAGGGTTTATGTCCTTTGATTAAGGATGTCAACCCTGTGGCGGTATTGGACCTTAATGCATTAAGTTTAAATGATGATATTGAAGGGTTAGAGAATGATACCGATCAAGCGCGAGTCTTAATTTTAAGGAATTATATGGCAAACTGGTATGGAGCACAAGGCTGGACGCAGGAGGTATATAAGGAATTGGCCGCGAAGAGATGGGATGCGGAATATTTGGATCCGAATAAGTATAGGACGGAAATAGTGGATGGCCAAGAAGTTAAGGTGCGAGGTAGGCGAATGAATAAGCGAGCTAGAACGAATTTGTGCTTTGTGGATGATAGGGAGCAAGCACCGGCAGTATATGAAGGTAAAGGTACTATTTATGACCTTAAAAAAATGGGTATGCTACGCAGTGGTGTGGAAGCCTTAAAAAAGCAAATTGCGGAGGGAATAATAGCGATTGATAGTAAGACAAAGGTAGAAATTAATGTAGTTGAAGGCAACCGATATTATGACCTTAAAAACACCGGAATAGGCTATCATGGTGACACAGAGCGGGTAGTTGTAATATGCTTTAGTATAGGGGGTAGCAACTATCCAATGCGTTGGCAATGGTTTAAGGATGGTATGCCTGTAGGTAATCAAATTCAAATCTCCTTAAATGATGGGGATGTGTATATAATGAGTGAGAAGGCCGTTGGGGCAGATTGGAAATTAAGGAAGCCATATACCTTAAGACACGCCGCGGGTGCGAAGAAGTATATTTCCTTAAAAAAGTGGGAAGATAGAGCTGCAAAGAAGGCACTTGCTAACTCACTTAAGGTACAGGCTGAACCAGCTAAGCAGACCACACCAGCTAAAGCAGTCAAACAGCAAGCCAAATCGGCAAAAGCCTTAAAAAAAGAGCAAGCAAATGCAGCCAAAGTGGCAAAAGCCTTAAAAAAGGAGCAAGCGAAAGCAGCTAAGGAGGAATTAAAGGTGGCAAAAGCTAAGAAGGTAGCTGAGCGTAAGGCTAAGATAGCGGCCGACAAGCTAGCCAATCCTGAGAAGTATTATAGACGAGACCTTAAAAAACTAGATTGGGAAGAAAGTGATAGGGGCTTTTATAGATGGATAGCAGTACAAACAGCCCACGAATGTGCCCCAAAACACCAATATTTTAAGGAGTTTGAAGCGATTTGGACGGGAAAGGCATATGATTTTAGTAGTAAGATGGATCCAGCCGAATTTGATAGGAACCGAAAATTTTATGATAGGCTTTGCGACTACGGCAAGCTTATGTAAGTAAGTATAAACGAAGTAAGTATATAAAC
>MDTB01126670.1_pt1 | contig 21188 bp, 19 predicted proteins | sample 811161 | NCBI WGS metagenome assembly MDTB01 (sample SAMN05326650, study PRJNA326480) | marine metagenome | isolation source: seawater | place: Mediterranean Sea | collected 2009
CACGTTGATAGGCTGGGTGTGGAAGTGCGGTAACGCATGTAGCTGACCAGTACTAATAGCTCAATTGGCTTGATTTATGCACTGAAAAAAATTTTATATATTAGAATAACGATTTAAACTTTTCTTTTTTAAAACTTAAATCTACATCTATGTCATTAGGTGATATTTGAATAATATTTTTATTTATTGATATATTTTTCACCAATTTAAGTTTTGACAAAGGATTTTTTAATACATTGTCCCAGTTAATAAATTCATTAGTCGCAGATTTAATCACATTTATTTTGTTTTTTTTTAATAGTGTTTCAAAAATTATTGAAGACAAGCCATTTGTATAAATATCATTTTGTTCGAGATAATTATTTACATTTTCATTAGAATTGATTTCCCTAACCCCATTATCTATGAAAAAATTTTTTATTTTTATGGGTAAATTATTCATTTTTGGAAGTTTAAAATAATCAAATTTCCCTACAAAACTTGCAAAATCTTTTATAAAAATTTCAAAATTTTTTTCATAAAATCCAATGTCTGACATAAAAAAAATTCTTTTTCCAGTAATACTGGTAGCAAGAGAAATATCAAAATTTTTAATCCAACCAACATTGAATATTTTTTTCATAAATAAAGGGTCATCATAATCTATCGGAGATAAAATTAGATCCATTAAATCTAAATGGTATATCTCGTCATTTAAATAAAATTCACTTAGATCATGAATTAAATAAATTTTTTTTTTGATCTTTAATTCTTTTAACAAATCTAGAGGGTCAATAAAATTTTTAATTTTTTCATAATGATATGCGTATAAAAAACTATTAAGATTTAAATGTGATGAAAATACTATCACATCGTAGGTTTTGTCTTTTAATGAGTTTAAATTATAATTTGAGTTAAAGTTGTTTATTTCAATTAAATTTTCATTTAAGAACAACTTTTTAACTGGTTCTAATAAATTTTCTGAACCGTATCCAAAAAAAATTATGTTTTTCATAAAATATTGTTAAATGATATAAAAGAATTTAATAATCTTAAATTTACTTCATCTAAAATTTTAATTTCAAATTGATCAATATTATTAAAAGTCTTTATCTTAACTGCTGGACGCTCTTTTATTTTTAAATTATAAATTTCAAAATTATTATAAAAATTGTTAAAAATATTTTTATAAATGTTGTTTTTATTTAAAAAATTTTCATTAAAGTCTTGGTTGATAATATCAAGGTTATGAATACTAAAATTTAAATTCCTTGGATCGCTTTCATATTTAGTTTTTTTGTTAAAAAAAAAATTTATTGTTTTAATATTAAATCCCTCACAAAAATAATTGAAATTTTTATTTTCAATATTTTCTGCAGAATTATTTTCATCATCAATTAACGTATTTTTTTCATCCATATCATTTTTTTGGATATTAATTAAAAAAGGCCATCGAACATTAAAATTAAAAAATATTTTAAATGGAAAATAATTAATAATTTTCAAATTTGAAATAGCAGAGTCACCATAATTCCACCTCCAATTATCCTTATCGTCATTTTCATTTGTGTAAAAGTTTTTAGAATACTCAAATTTATAACTTTGATTACAAAAAAAACTTATATACTTAATGTTGTTTTTAAAGTTTTCTGCAATAAAACTTGCCTGATTAATATTTTCAATATTTAAATTAACAAAAATAATCGATTCTATTTGTTCTCTATCAATAAGTTGATATAAATTTTGATTTTTACTATAAACAATTTTTTGCTCTTCATTGTAATTGTAATGAATATTTAAATCAAAATTTAAAACAAATATAAAACATTTTGGTATTTCTAAATCAAACTTTTTAATATTCTCTAGTTCAACTAAATCATTAACTATAATACATGTTCGCGAATTAAATATCTGATACATAATGTTATAAATTAATATAATATTTTTTTTTAAATATATATATTTATAATTATGAGTAATTTTTTTAATAAATTTTGGAAAAAAAGATCTCTAATAAAAGATCCAGATATTTCATCTCATTATAAAAAAGATAATACTTTAAATTATGATTTTAAATTTATAAAAAAATACATAAACTCTGCTGATATTGTCCTTGATCTGGGTTGCGGACCAATGAGAACAGTACATAAAATTCATAAATTATGTAAATCGATTGATTGTGTTGATTTTCAAAAAAAATATGTAGATCTTCATAAAAAATACAAAAATACTAAAGGATTTGTTAGTTCTGTCCAAAATTTTAAATCCAAAAAAAAATATGACTTAATAATAATATTTGGAGTTTTCACTTTTTTTAAAAAATATGAAGTAATCAAAACCTTAAAAAATTTACAGTCAATGACAAATTCAAAAACTACAATTTTAATTAAGGATCAATGTGGATTATTTGAGGACGTCTTTATAGATAAATATTCAGATATAGTAGGATCTAGATATAAAGCTTATTATCACTATTATAAAAAAAATAGGAACATTTATTCAAGATTTTTTAAAACAAAAGTTTTTAAAAATATTTATCCTACAAGACTTAAAAAATTTAAAAATACAAAAACAATTTTTTTCGAGCTTAGAAAACTTTAAAAATAAATTTTACTAAAATTTTTTTTTAAATTTTCGTAATCTTGTGGGGTATCAAAATCCATTGATTTAATTTCACTTATTATAAATTTACAATTAATTTTCTTCAACATTTCAAAAATATGGAAACTTTTATCTTTTAAATTTAATTTTTTTAATTTAATTTTAAAGATACCTGACCATTCATAGTCTGTTTTATTTTTTGTAAAACCATTAAAATAGTATTTTTTTGATACTTTTACTTTCTTTACGTATATGATGTTATCTGTGTTAGGATTAGTTACCCCAATACATGGAAACTTTGAATTTAAAATTTTTTGTATCTGGTCTTTATTAAAAATTAAATCTCCATCAATTGAAATTACTTCCTCTGTATTAAGGTGTTTACAACCAAGAAGAAAACTAGAGGATGTTCCTGTTTTAAAATAATTTTTATTGTTTACATATGTTATATCTTTTCTTAATTTTGAGACATATCTTATTATTTCGTTACCTTTATAACCTATTACAATTCTTATATTTTTTTCTTTTTTTAGAGCTTTTAGTATCCAATATATTACTGGTTTACCTTTGAAATTTAATAAAGTTTTGGGAGTATTCATCCCTAATCTAGATCCAATACCTGCTGAATTTATTATAATTGTTCTAGAAGTAAACATAATTTAGTTTCATCCATAAGATAATAATCACTCATATTTAGTAATATATCAGGCGGACTATGTATTTTTCCAAATGCGATTTTTATTTCACAATTTCTAAAAGCTGTAACATCGTTATACCCATCTCCTATAAAAATTCTTCTATTATTCTTAAATTTTTTTAAAATTTCACCTTTATTCATGATATATTTTAGATTTATTCCTTCACTTGAACTTATGGATGTAAAAAACTCACATTTTATTTTTGCTTTTATAGGCAAGATCCACTTATCAAGATTTCCAGTTATTATTTTACACTGATTTGGATTCTGATTTATAAAATTAACAATTTTTTTGTTGAGAGAAACTTTATTAACTACTTTTGTAATATCACCAAGATTAAACTTGGATAATAATTTATGTCTATATCTAAATGAACTTTCAAAGGAAACATCTCCATTCATTGCAGCTCTGGTTAATTTAACCATTTTTTTTTTAAAATTAAATCTTTCAGCAATTTTAGGGAGAATTTCTTCATTTGTAACAGTCCCGTCAAGATCAAAGAAATAAATTTTTTTCATCTATTTTCAACAATTATTTATTTTTTAATAAATTAAAAATATTTTTTTTTTTATTATCTGTTATTAAAGCAAGTACATATTTTATTATACATGAAAATACATAATATTATTTCTACCTCTTTTCAATGGTCATTAAACGATATTATACAAAGATATAGAAGATCAATATTAGGCCCTTCATGGATCACATTAAGTAACTTTATATTTATATTGTCTATATCATTTATATATTCGTCTTTTTTTAATTCAAATTTTTTTGAATATTTTGTGTGGGTAAGCACAGGATTGTTACCATGGTATTTAGTTCTCATACAAGTTGAGGACGGCATGAACGCATTCGTTGAAGGTGAAAGTATTATAAAATCAATGAAAATTAACTCTATAATTTTTTTACTTAGAATAACTTTCAGAAATTTTATAATTTTTTTTCATAATCTAGCAATTTTAATATTTTTATATATTTTTTATGATGATATTCAAATTTCATTTTATTTATTTCTATTACCTATTGTGTTAGTGATCTATTTTTTTGTATTGTTTCCAGTAGGAGGTATATTGGCAATTTTAGCTACTCGTTTTAGAGATATACAGTCCCTTATGAAAAGCATAATCCAGATAATATTTCTGGTGTCTCCAATAATATGGATGCCAAATTTAATCCCGAGCAGTAAAATCTTTATTTTAGATTTAAATCCAGTTTTTCATTTTATAGAATTATTTAGATCGATTGTTTTATATCAACAAATTAATTTTAATTCTTTAATAGTAATAGTGTTTTTTTTAATTATATTAAACATTGTATTTTATATTTTATTTAAGACAAATTATAAAAAAATTGTTTTTTGGTTATAACTACTAATGTCAAAAATTAATTTAAAAAAAGTATCTCTTAACTATCCAATTTTTTCCAGTGATAGTCGTTCATTTAAAAAAAATGTCTTATACAAATTAAAATCTGATAAATTTAAAAAAAACCAATCTAATATTTTACATGTTCAAGCTTTAAAAAATATAAATCTAGAAATCAAAGAAGGAGATCGATTAGGCGTTTATGGCAACAACGGTTCTGGGAAATCTTCATTATTAAAAGTTATTTCTGGAATTTATAGTCCAAGCGATGGATCCTTGGAAGTAGAAGGTAATATAAATTCATTGATAAGTTTAAATGCAGGTTTTAATGAAAATCTTACAGGATATGAAAATACAATCTTTAAATTAAGACTTCTTGGCCTTGAAAGTTCAGTTTTAAATGAAAAAATTGAGGAAATTAAAGAATTTTCGGGATTAGCAGAATTCTTCTATTTGCCACTTAAGACATATTCATCTGGTATGCAATTGAGGCTATCATTTTCTTTATCAATATTGTGTCCACACGATATTTTAATCATGGATGAATGGTTAAGTGTAGGTGATGATAAATTTCAAGAACAAGCAATGAGAAAAATAAACGAAATAATTTTAAAAAGTAAGATACTAGTAATAGCCTCTCAAAGTAAAGGTATATTAAACAAATTATGTAACAAAACAGTTACCTTGCATGATGGAACGATAGTAGATGAAAAATAATGATTTATCAGAATTTTGGAGTTCATTAAGATTAATTTTTATTCACTATATCAATTTTTTATACTTTTACCCAAAATATAGGGGTGCTATATATGTCATGCCTATATTTAAATTTATAGTATCCTCAATAATTTTCCAACTTGCAGTAACATCAAAAAAAATTTTTCCTAATTTATACAACTCATTAAAAAATAACAAAAAACTTAAAAAATCCGTAAAAAAATTGGTTAAATTTGATAGATCAAAAATTCAAAAAAGTAATCAATTTTATTTGTACATTTTTAAAAAATATATCGATGAGCCTAAAATTAAAAAGAGAACAATCTATATTGATATAAGCCAATATAAATCTGTACAAATTAAGTCGGGTATTCAAAGAGTGGTTAAAAAAATAATACAAGAACTAAGTAAAAATAAAAAATATAGTGGCTTTAATATTTCTTATTTTTACTTTCCTCAAGTCTTTCCAAATGCTTACCTAGCAGAATTTGACATTAATACATATAAAACAAAGCGATATTTTTTTCCAAAAGAAAATGACATAATTTTTTTTTTAGACTTTGATGTAAATAGCATAACATTAAATAAAGAATTAATAGATTTTTTAATTCAAAAAAATATAAAATTTGCTGCAATGGTTTATGATATTCTTCCATACACAAATCCAAGATGGTTTCCAGTAAAAAATTATAAAAAAATTTATTTAGAATGGATAAACATTATTTTGAAATTGAATATTGTATTTACAATATCAAATACTGTAAAAAAAAAAATAATTAAAAATTTTACGTTAAAGAAAACAAATCATATCATTCCAATAAAATTAGGTGGAGATTTTAATAAATCTCAAAAAAAAAAGATTTATATTAAAAAGTCCAAAGAAATGAAATTTTTAATGGTAGGCACAATAGAGCCAAGAAAAGGACATTCTGAAATTATAAAATCATTTAATATTCTTTTAGACAATTGCTCACAAGATGTGAGATTAGATATTGTTGGCAATCTAGGATGGAATTATGACAAAACATTGAGTCTTTTTAATAATAGTAAGTATAAAAACAAAAAAATATTTTTTCATCACGCTGTAAATGATAAAGCTTTGTCTGAATTTTACTTAAAATCTGACGCAATAATTATAGCTTCTTACGACGAGGGTTTTGGATTGCCAATTGCTGAGGCTATGCATAAAAATAAAAAAGTGATTGCAAGAAATATTGATGTGTTCAGGGAAGTAGGAAAGAACAAAATTTTTTATTTTCCAAAAAAAATTAAACCAAAGCAATTAGCAAAATTTTTTATTAATTGGATTAAAAAATATGGAAATAATGAGGTTAATTATGGAAAAATGAAATTTACTAATTGGACTGATACTACCAAAAAAATTCAAAAGGAGTTGAAAAAAATTTAATTATTAATCTCTATCAATACTTAAATCACAAGATTTGAATTCATTTTCAGGGAACCATCTTTCACCCTCTTTAATTAGCGAAAACGTTATCGTATCAAATTTTTTTTTATTAATTAAAAAGGATCTTAATTCAATCATTTCATTAAAATTTAAATTAAATTCTTTATATTCGCCACTTTCTATTTTTAATTTTTTATTTGATAAATTAATTCCAGCTATTGTATTATTTGTCTTACTATTTTTTAAATAACTTCTTAACGTTATTGGATTACTCTCTACAAAATTATTAATTTCCCACAATGAATTACTGTAATTATATAATCTAAATTTTATATACTCATAATCAGTATTTATCAGACCAAAATAATTCTGAGGATAGTTAGTTATATTAATAGTTTCTTTATTACAAAATAATTCTCCAGAAAAAAAACTATTTTTCATCTCCTTTTTTTTGACTATTAATTTTTCTTTATTAATTTTAATTAGTTTTTTGCTTTTTATAAAACTGATTATATCAGACTTATTAAATGAGGTTTTAGGATTTTGAGGGTCATAGTCAGACAAAAAATTATTTAAGTTAATTTCAAAATTTAAATTTATACTGAATATTTTATTTTTTTCAGAATAAAAATAAATCTCATTTGAAAATAATTCCTTTATTCTATTATCTTCATCAACATTAAATGAACTTATATTTGCTAATAATACTCTATTATCTTCAAAATTTGGAAGATTTAATAAAATATAAACTTTATCCGAATTTTCAAATATTTTCTCTCTGTCATTTTCATTAATATTAATTTGTTTATTTAAATTATCAAATTGGTGAGAACTCTTTAAAAAATTGAATTTGTTATTAGTTTTTCTTACCTCAAGTTTATCTATTTTGAATAAATCTTTATTTTTAAACAAAATTTTTTCCTGTTTATTATCTAAATATAAATCAAAAAAACTTGTGTCATAAGAGTATTGAGTAAATATTTTTTTTTTTGAGTGTGTTGCAACAAACTCTGGACTTTTCCATAAATGGTATTTAGTTTCCCAGAAGACAATATTACTAAAATTGTCAACGTTATCTAATAATCCAGCCTTCAATGACTTTGCAACATTATCTCTGATAATTTTCTTTGGGTGCATAGTCTCATAAATAATATTTTTATTTGATGCAAAATTAAAAAAACCAATTAATGATATTAATATAGCTATCAAATGGATCCTAAATTTAAATTGTGAATTCAAAATTTTATAAATTAAAAATAGAAATAAAAGAGAAACCCCAAAGTATTGAAGATAAACAGGCAAATGTGCATAGCCTATACCCTTTTTGGGCAGGTCAACAATATACTTCCCAGATAAACCTATAGGAGTTAAAGACAAGAAAATAATTAAGTTGAGAAAAAAATATTGTAAAAAATTTATATTTAAAAATAAAATTTTTGAAAATTTATTTAAAAAATGAAAAACAAAAAAACCGAAAGAAAAGAAAACTAATAAGTCTATTAAATTGAAGTTTAAAGTTTGATTTTTAAAAAAGAAAATCAGTGGCAAACTGCCAATAAATTGAAGAAAAATTGTTAACGAGCTTTTTAAAAGATCAAAACTTATTTGTGATCCATCATACCCCCCGTCTTTGGAAAATAAAATACTTTCCATTGGGCCAAAAATTATTTGGTGAAAATATCTAAAATAAATTATAGAAAGTAAGAAAATAATTGAAACAGAGACAAAAGAGTAACTATATTTTATTTTAGAATTTTTTCTAAAATCATAATACACATATAAAAGTGACAAAAAAATTGCAGGTTCAAATGTTCCACATGCTAAAATATACAAAATAATCGAAAATATAAAATATTTTTTTTGATTACTGTTCAAGTAAATTAAAAAAAAACTTAAACTTAAGAAAAAAAATAATACTAAAATATTGTAATGGGTTGGAAACATTAAAAATGGATCATGCCAGTCTCTAAACTGAAAAAATATTGGTAAAATAATTAATGAAAAAAAAGTGAATATTAAATTTCTATTTGAACTTAGATAAATGAAATATAAAAATGATATTATAGTTATAAAATTGATAAAATAATGGGCAATTTTTATTGAAAGGACTGTATTAAAAAATTCAAAGAATAATACAGTTAGAGGAGGAATTGAAAAATGAATTCTTCCATTTGTAACTAACCAATCTCTAATATATATATAAACAATTTCGAATATATTTTTATCTAAAAGTAAGTAAGATCCTTTTAGGTTTGAATTAAAAGTATCATCACCCATTATTGGTGAAAATATTGCTATATAAGTTTGTGCAATAAAAAAAAATAAGCAAAATAAAATTTCATAAAAATTAATATTTTTTGAGTATAATTTTTTATTCTTCATGATATAAATCAATTAATGCTTGTATCAGATTATATATTAAAATTTCTAGAAAGAAAAAAAGTTAAAGAAGTTTTTCTAATCACAGGAGGAGCTATTGCTTTTGTTGTTGACGCTTTTTCAAGAAATAAAAAAATAAAATATATTTCTGTTGCACATGAACAGGCAGCAGCAATGATGGCTGATTCATACTCAAGATTAGGTCCTAATTTTGCAGCTACAATGGTCACCTCTGGACCAGGTGCAACTAATTTATTAACTGGCATTGCCTGTTCTTGGTTTGATTCAATTCCTAATATTCATATTTGTGGACAAGTAAATACTTATGAAACCTCTGAATTCAAAAAGTCAACTATAAATGTAAGACAAGTAGGATTTCAAGAAACTGATATTGTAACAATGGCAAAACCAATTACAAAATTTGCTTACAGAATAAAATCATTAGAGGAAATTCCATATATATTGGACAAAGCTTATAATATATCTATCTCTGGAAGACCTGGACCTGTGTTAATTGATATACCAATGAATTTTCAAAGACTTAAAGTAAAAAAAAGTACTTTAATTAGTCACAAAAATAAGAAAATTCTTAAAATTCACAACTTATCAAAATATAATAGACTTTTGCATTTAATTCAAAAAAGTACAAGACCCACAATAATACTTGGGGGGGGAATTAGAATATCAAATTCTTTAAAAAAATTAGAAAAAATTTTAAAAAAATTTAATATTCCAATTGTAAATACATGGAGTGGTCTTGATACAATAGATTATCATAATAGAAAATTTATTGGAACAATCGGTGTTTATGGTAATCGGGCAGCTAATTTTACAGTACAAAATTCAGATTTAATACTTAATTTAGGTAGTAGGCTTGATACAAGAATTACAGGCGGTAAGCCAAACACTTTTGCAAGAGCTGCTAAAATAATTTCAGTTGATATTGATAAAAATGAATTATTTAAAGATAGAGGTTTAAAAAATTATTTGGTATTTAATACAGATCTAAACGTTTTTTTTGAAAATTTTCAAAAAGTAATTTCTAAAAAATTAAAAAAACCTTTATCAAAAAAAAAGTGGCTATCTATTACTTTAAAATGGAAAAACAAATATCCAAAAGTTTCAGCAAAAGATATTAAGCAAAAAAAGTTCGTTAATCCATATTATTTTATTGGAAGTCTTTCAGAAGTTTTAAAAAGTAATGATATTATAATTGCTGATGATGGTGCCCACTTAACTTGGTCTGTTCAAGCATTTAAAATAAAATATGGCCAGAGATTTTTTTCTGCGTGGGGGAATTCACCAATGGGATATGCATTTCCTGCATCAATAGGAGCATCTCTTGCTAAAAATAAAAAGAGAATAATTTGTTTAGATGGTGATGGAAGTATTCAGATGAATCTTCAAGAAATGCATACATTGAATAAATTAAAATTACCGGTAAAAATATTTAATATGAATAATAATGGATACGGTATTATTAAACAATTTCAGGAAATATACCTTGGAAAAAGATATGAAGCCACAATTGAGAGTAAGGGCGTTAGTAATCCAGACTTTAGGAAAATATGTAAGGCTTTCAACCTGAAATATGTAAGAATATTAGATCATAAAAATTTAAAAGATAAACTGAGACCTTTATTGAACAGCAAAGATGCGGTTTTCATAGATGTAATAATAAAACCAAACCAAAAAATTATTCCTAAGCTTGAGTTTGGTAGACCGATTGAGGATTTATCGCCAAGATTATCAGATAGAAAATTTCATGAAGAAATGATTGTTGAGAGTCTAAGAAAAAGTAAACAAAAACTTTCTTTGACAGAAATAAATTAAAAATTGTCAAAAAAAATTACATCTGAATGAAACAAAAAGAAAATAAATTTAGTAATATTTTATCAAGCTTTATAGTTGTTTTGATAATAGCTTTATTGTGGTGTTATACATTCGGCTTTTTTCACACGAGTGAATGGAGTATTCCTACTGGATATGGTGGTGATTTGTATTGGGTTTTATCAATGGCAAAATCTTATATGAACAACGAGGTTTTTCCTCTTTTTTTTAAAGAAATTAAATTTTTAAATGCACCATTTGTTGCCAATTGGAGCGATTTTCCAATAACAGAGGAAATTATTTTTTTTTCAATGGGATTATTGGCAAAAGTTTCAAATATATATTTTTCACATAATATAATTTTATTATCTGGACATTGTCTCGCTGGCCTATCATTTTTCCTAGTCGCAAAACAACTTAATTGTAAAAATTATAATTCGTTAGCATTCGCGATTTTATTTGGACTTGCTCATTTCTTATTCGCAAGAGGATCAGCGCATATAATATTAACTTATGTATTTTTAATTCCTGTTAGTCTTTTAATATTAAACGATGTCTTAGATCAAAATATAAAAATTTATGATAAAAAATTTAAATATTATTTTATATTTTCTTTTTTAATTGGGTGTTTTAACCCATACTATACTTTTCTATTTTGTATTTTCTTATTATTTTCTTTTTTATTTAATTTTTTAAAAAAAAAAAAAAATTATACAGTACCGTGTCTATTTATTATTTCATCAGTATTAGGATTTATTTTAATGAATGCAGATACATTTTATTCAAATTTTGTAAATGAAGTAAATTTAAAAGCAGTTGGAAGAAATCTAGCTGCTCTGGAAGTTTATGGAATGAAAATGCCAGAATTATTTTTACCACCTTCTGGACATAGAATAGATTCTTTTTATAATTTTGGCATGACTCATTATTATCATAAAGCATTTGTTCGAGGCGAAAGCTGGTCAAGTTATATGGGTTTCATTGGCATGATTGGATTTCTTACATTGATAGTAAATTCTCTCAGTTCAATAAGAAATGGGTGGAATAGCTTAGAGATAAGATCTTTAATATCTATAAATTGGATTTTTTTATATTCTTTAATTGGAGGAATTAACTTAATTTTAGGTGTATTAAACTTTCAGGTATTTAGAGCACCAAATCGATTTAGTATTTACATTTTTTGTATTTTGCTTTTGTATTTGTGCATTAAATCTTCTAAAATTAAATCTAACATTTTGAGATATATATTAATTTCAGTGATGTTATTTATAGGTCTTTTTGATCAATTGCCCAGACCTAATTTTGCTTTCCAAGATCCAATAAAAGTAAGAGTTAAATCTGATATAGAAATGGGAAAAATATTGATGAATGAATTAAAAGAAGGAGGAATGGTTTTTCAATTTCCTTTTAGAGAATTTCCAGAAGTTGGACCAATCAGAGGAATGCAAGATTACGAGCATTTAAGGCCATATATAAATACTAAAAATATTCATTTTACATATGGCAACAATAAAGGAAGGGGCTCAGAACTTTGGCAAGATAAAATTAAATTTGATAACAAAGGTAAGTTTATAAAAACTTTAGAAAGTTACGGATTTGAGGCAATCTATATTAATAAGAAAGCTTATGAAATTAAAGACAAAGACAATTTTTTGAGTCTATTTGAGCAACTAAAATACAGGAAAATATTTGAAACAAATGAGGTAGTCATATTTAAAATTAACGGATCTAATGAACCTAAAGATATCCCCCAAGAAAATATTTTTGATCATAGATGGTCAAAAGATGAAATTACCCATCGATGGGCTAAATGGCCATCTGCCAAAATAACATTTTTTAATTGTTGCAATAAATATAATAATGGTCTTTCTTTTAAAATAGGGGCAATAGATAAAGGAAAATACGAAATTATTATAAATGATAAAAAAATACTAAAAGGAGATTTTCTTAATGTTGGAACTTTCTACGACGTCAAAATAGATAAAGAACACCTTAATTATCAGAAAAATAATTTAATTATAAAAACTAATTTAAAAAGAACATTAGCAAGTAAAACTGATTCAAGATTGTTGACATTTTCAATCAAAGACTTTCCAAGATGACAAGTAAAAAAAGAATTTTATTCAACCTTTCATCAATATATCAGTCTGTGGGTGGTGTAAATCGATATAGTCAAGAATTATTTAAAGCAATTTGTTCAAATAATATTTACCAAGTTATCAAGTTCCAAAATAATCTAAAAAAAATAAAAAATAATTCATTATTCAATTTTTTAAGAGAAGTTCCTATGTCATACAAGTTAAAGAAAATATATGAGGATTTTAATTTTAGAAAATACTTATTTATAGAAAAAAAATTTGATATTTATCATGAAACAAATTTTATATTTAAGCCATTCAAAAATAAAAAAATTCTTACTGTTCATGATCTTTCTTGGTTGACACATCCACAATTTCATCCCTCAAAAAGAGTTTTATATATGGAAAAAAACTTCGAAAAAAATTTATTACAAGCAAACGCAGTTTTAGCAGTTTCACATTATGTTAAAAATGATTTAATTAAAAATTTTAATTTCCCAGCAGAGAATATATTTGTTACTCACCTAGCAAGCTCATCAAATTTTAAAAAAAACTTAAATGACGAAGAAATAAACAACTTTTTAAAACCATTAGGATTAAAAAAAAATAACTTTTGTTTAATTATATCAACTCTTGAGCCAAGAAAAAATTTGGTTAATACTATAAAGGCTTACAATAATCTAAATATTGATAAAAATTCACTCCCACTAGTAATCGTAGGATCATTAGGTTGGAATTTTCAAGAAATATTAGATCAAATAAAAAATAGTAAAAACATAATACATTTAATGAATTTATCTGACAAAGAACTTAACATTTTGTTAATTTGTCATAAAATAAGTATATTTAACTCATATACTGAGGGCTTTGGGTTGCCAATAGTAGAGGCCATGAATTTCTCAAAGCCAATAATTACAACAGATAATAGTTCAATGTCTGAGATTGCACTGAACAGTGTAATTTACAACGACCCATCAGATATTGATGGCCTAACTAAAAAAATATCTGAACTAAATAAAAATTCAGATTTATATGATATCTATTCAAAAAAAGCTCAAGAAAGAGGTAAACTTTTTTCATGGTCAGATTGTGGAAAAAAAACTTTAGAAGTTTATAAAACAGTTCTTAAATATTAAAATTTTTATGAGGGTGTTACATGTCTATAAATCATATTATCCTGACTCGGTCGGTGGCGTAGAAAGGTCAATTAAAAATATAATAGATGGACTAAAAGATAAAGGAATTAAATCTAATCTTTTAACAACGCACCAAAAAAAAAAAATTCCAAATCAATTTTCTTTTAAAAAGAATTTTCAAATTTTTAGAACACCATTTTCTTTGGGATTTTTTTTAAATTTCAAAAGTATTACAAATAATTTCGATATAATACATTATCATCATCCTTGGCCTTTTATGGATCTTGTTCACTTAATTCATAATATAAAAAAAATAAGTATAGTTACTTATCACTCTGACATAGTAAGACAAAAAAAACTTAACTTTCTTTATAGACCTATTATGAATAAATTTTTATCTAAAGTTGATAAAATAGTTTGTTCATCTGAAAATTATTTAAAATCTAGCAGAGTTTTAAAAAAATTTGAAAATAAAACTTTATCTATTCCATTTGGAATTAAGAAGAATGATTATAAAATAAAAAAAAAAATATTCAATATTTCAAAAGAAGATATGGTTCAAATTTTTTTATATTTGTAGGATCATTAAGATATTATAAGGGATTGAAATATTTAATTGATGCTGTAATCGATACTAATAATAAATTAATTATTATTGGTGATGGAGAGATGTATAATATCCTTCAAAAAAAAATTAATTTATGTAAAAACAAAAATATTAAAATACTTAAAAATATTGGTGATAATCAGTTACCTTATTTTATCAAATTATCTAAATGTTTAATATTACCCTCACATTTAAGAAGTGAAGCTTTTGGATTTTCTTTAGTCGAAGGACTGATGTTTGGTAAACCTTTAATTTCATGTGATATTAAAACAGGAACTTCATTTATAAACAAAAATAATTCAACTGGATTTGTAGTAAAACCAAGAAGTTCTTTATCACTAAAATTAGCTATTAATAAAATTAACAGTAAAAAATTTAATTCAAAAAAAATTTCAAAAAATTGCAAGTATAGATTTAATAAATATTTTACTCAGGAAAAAATGATTTTTAAATACCTAAAACTTTATAAATCATTATTTAAAAGTCATGATAGAATTAATTGATAATAACCTAAAATAAGTATATTAAATTTAAGATGAAATTAGTTATTTTAGCAGGTGGAATAGGAACAAGAATTTCAGAGGAATCACAATTAAAACCAAAACCTATGATCGAAATAGGTGGGCGACCTATTATATGGCACATTATGAAAATTTATTCTTATTATGGAATAAATGAATTTATCATTTGTTGTGGATATAAAGGTGAGCAAATCAAAAGGTATTTTGCCGATTATTATTTGAATAATTCTGATGTTGAATTTGATTTAGTAAAAAATAATTACAAAACAATAAAAAAATCAAAGGAAAATTGGAAAGTAATGACTATAGATACTGGTGAAAAATCAATGACAGGAGGAAGACTTGCAAGAATTAAAAAATTTCTGAAATCTAATGAAACGTTTTTCATGACATATGGAGACGGAGTAGGTTCAGTAGATATAAAAAAGTTACTTTCCTTTCACAAAAAAAATAAAAAGTTAGCAACAATGACTATCGTTAAACCTCCAGGTAGATTTGGAATGGTAAAATTTAAAAATAACTTAGTAAAAAATTTCGTAGAGAAACCATCAGGAGATGGATCATGGATTAATGGAGGGTTTTTTGTTTTAAATAAAAAAGCTTTAGATTTTGTGAAAAAAGATAACGATATTTGGGAAAGAAAACCATTAGAGACACTTGCAAAAAAAAATCAATTATCTGCTTATAAACATAATGGTTTCTGGAAAGCCATGGATACATTGAGAGATAAAATAGTACTTGATGAATTGTGGCTAAAAAAGAAAGCTCCCTGGAAAGTTTGGTAGAATTTGAAAAAACAATATCAATTTTTTAAAAACAAAAAAATTTTAATTACAGGCCATACAGGTTTTAAAGGATCTTGGTTGGTATTCTGGTTAAACAATTTAGGTGCAAAAGTTTTTGGGTATTCTAATATGCCAGAATACGAACCATATTGTTATAACTATTTAGAAATAAAAAAAAAATTAAAAAAAGAGAAGATTGCAGATATAAGAGACAAATTTAAGATAAAAAAATTCATTAATGAGGTAAAACCACAAATTATATTTCATTTAGCAGCTCAGCCCTTAGTAAGAAAATCGTATATTAGTCCAATAGAAACTTTGGAAACAAATATTTTAGGAACTGCACATTTACTAAATAGTTGCAGGAAAAAAAAATATGTTAAATCTATTATTATTATTACAACAGATAAATGTTATGAAAATAATGAAAAAAAAAATTATAGCTATAAAGAAAATGATAAAATGGGAGGTTTTGATATTTATAGCTCAAGTAAAGGAAGCACAGAATTAGTAGTATCTTCATTTAGAAGAAGTTATGAAAATGATTTTAAAAATTGTGTAATTTCAACTGTAAGAGCAGGAAATGTAATAGGAGGAGGAGACTGGTCTAAAGATAGATTGATACCTGATATAATTAAATCAATAAGAAAAAAAAAATCAATAAAAATAAGATATCCCGATTCAATTAGACCATGGCAACATGTTGTTGAGCCATTAGGAGGATATTTAAAATTAGCATACTTATCTAGAACAATTTTAAAAAAAAAATATGGTACTGCATGGAACTTTGGTCCAAATAAATCCTCATGCATATCTGTGAAAAAAGTATTAATGGAATTTAAAAAAAAGTATAAAAATAAACTTAGATTTATTGTACCAAATCAACGTTTTGTGCATGAAGCAAGATATTTAAGTTTAAATGTTGATAAAGCAAAAAAATTTCTAAGGTGGCAACCAAAATGGACCGTTAAAAAAGCAATAAATTATACTTATGAATGGTATGAAGCCTTAGAAAATAAAAATAAAAAAAAAATTCAACTTTTAACAAAAAATCAAATAAATAATTATATGAGACTATAATTAGTTTATAGCCAGCCTTAATAAAGATTCATTTTCATTAAAAAATATATATAGTTAAGTCAAATAATTAAAAATGCTTATTACAGTTGTAACACCAACGTTTAATGAACAAGACAATATAGAAAAAGTTTACAATTCAGTAAAGGAAGTATTCGATCATATACCTGATGTAGAATATAATCATGTTTTTATAGACAATGCATCTAAAGATAATTCTCAAAATATTTTACGAAAAATAGCCTTAAAAGATAAAAAAGTAAAAGTTATTATAAACAGAACAGATTATGGTCATATTAAATCACCATTTCATGCCATTAGACAAACAAATTCAGATGCAACAATTTTTTTAGTTTGTGATCTTCAAGATCCTCCTTCCTTGATTAATGAATTTGTTCAAAAATGGAAAGATGGCTCAAAACTAGTTTTAGGTGTAAAAAAAACTAGCAAAGAAAACTCCTTAGTTTTTTTTATAAGAAAAGTTTTTTACAAATTATTAAATTTTATTTCTTCAGAAAATTTACAGGAAAATTTTCTAGGCTTTGGGCTATACGACAAAGAAGTAGTAAATTATTTAAAAAAAATTGAAGACCCAGAGCCGTACTTAAGAGGACTTGTAATTGAGAGTGGTTTTCAACCAGATATAGTTGAATACGATCAAGAGAAAAGAAGAGCAGGTTTTACAAAGAATAATTTTTTTACACTTTACGATCTAGCAATGATTGGTATCACTTCTTACAGTAAGGCTCCATTAAGGGTAATAATTTTAATTAGTTTTGTGCTGGGATTATTATCTTTTTCTATAAGTTTAGTTTACTTAGTATATAAACTACTCTTTTGGAACGAATTTCAATTAGGAGTAGCGCCAATAATAATTCTTTTCACTTTTTTATTTTCTGTAGTATTGTTTTTTTTAGGAATAATTGGAGAATATATTTTATCAATTCATATAAGATTAAGAAAAAGACCACTAGTTATTGAAAAGGAAAGAATAAATTTTGACTAAATAAAAACATGAGTAAAGAAAAAAGATTAGATAATTACAATTATATGAAGAACCTTACTGACTGGGTTCCTAAAGAAGATATATTTAATAAAGAATTTGTTTGGCCAAGACAAATGGAAATTCATCTACCTTCAAATAAAGAAATAGCATGCGATTTTCATTGCTTTTATTGCCAAGGTAGTAAGCTAGATATGGGTTTAGGTTTGGATGAAAAAAAAGCACTAAAATTGATGGAAGAAATTGGTCCAAATACTTTTGAGTATTATGTATATGGCGGAGCATACACCGAACCTTTACTAAATCCATATTTTATGGATTTTATGAGAATGACCAAAAAATTAAAAGCTCATTTTGGGATTCACTCTAATGGATCTCAATTAAAAAAACTTCAAGAAAAAGATAAATTTTGTACTGAATTAATAAGTCTAATGGAGTCAAAATATGATTATTATTCATGTAGTTTAGATGGTGGTAGTCCTGAAAGTCACATGAAAACTAAAAATATTAAATATGATGCATGGACTGATATAATTGAAGGGCTTAAAATTTTAGTCAATGAGAGGGAAAGACTTAAATCAAATGGTTCTATAAGAGTTGCATATTTGTTAAACAAATGGAACTCATCTGAAAAAGAACTTTCAAATTTTATAAGTTTAATGAAAGATATAAAAGTTGACTCACTGAGATTTTCTATACCTTATGCTCAATATGGTACTGAAGTCTCAAAAGTACAAAGATACAAAGAAAAAATAGAAAATAAGGAGCACGAAAAATTTAAAAAATTGCTTGAGCCTTATATGTCAAAATCAAAAGATGAAAAACCATTTATTTTTTATTTTGCTCCAGTAAATCAAGATATTGATAGAATGTTAGACAAGAACTATAAACAATGTGCTTATACATATTACCAAACAACAATGGGCTCTAGTGGGCATATTTATAGATGTTCTAGTATTGCAACCCCTTCTTTTGATTATGGTATTTTAGGAAAACAACCAGAGACAGTAGACGAATTCAAAGAAATGATAAGAATATCGCAAGACAAAGAATTTCACTGTCACACCTGCATTCACTCAACAGCCAGATGTAATAGAATGGCTCTTGAAATTAATACTGAGTGGAATGCATATAATAAACCAAATAATGATGTTGCTAAAACAGACGATACATTCTATGTAGGACCAAAAGATAAATCTCTTGGTAAACATGCCTACAAAGATGAGAACAAGAGATGGAATAAGGATTTGATTAAGAAATTAAGTCGTGAACCAAGTTCTTTCGAAATCTATCAAAAAAATACAATAAAGTAGTTTTGTATAAAAAAATAAATATTGCCCTTATAGGATTTGGTTATTGGGGAAAAAAGGTTTTTAAATATCTTAAAAATAGGAAGGATATAAATATAAAATACATTTATACTAGGAAAAAAATTAACATAAAAAATAATACTCAAAATTTGAAATTAATAAAAGATGATATCACTATAAAAAAAGTTTTTTTAATTACACCAATTGATACTCACTATAAATTAGCAAAATTTTTTAATAATAAAATATTATTTATAGAAAAACCTTTGACTCTTGAATATAAAAATTCACTTAAAATTTTAAAAAATAGAAATATTTTTGTTGACTATTTGTATAGGTATAGTCAGGCAATAATAAGATTGAAAAAAATTACAGATAATAAAAGTTTAGGTAAACTAAAAAATTTGAATATTAATATTTCTCAAACTGGTAGATTTAATAAATTTGACGTAAATTATCTTTTAAATAGTCATGCATTATCTATTATTTCAATTTTTACTGATATAAAAACTTCAAAGTTTTTAATTAACCCTAATTTGTTTAACAAAGGAAATGTAACTGATTTAAATATTAATTTTATAAACAACAGTTTAAAAGGAAATATATTTTTATCACTTAATTCAATTTTTAAAAAATTTAATATTACCCTTATATTTGAAAATGGAACTGTTGAATTATTTAAATTTAAAACTTTCTCTAAATTAAATATTTCAAAGTATAAGAGGAACAGTAAATTAAAAATCAAATCTTTAGAAATTTCTGCTAATGAATCTGATAACTTGAATAAGTCAATAAACGTATTTTTATCAAAAAAATTTAATTTTAACATGAAAGAAAATATTAAAATTGCATATATTTTAGAAAAAATTGAAAAAATAATTTATAAAAGAAAAAAATTTTTAGATTATAAATGATAAAAAATTCCTTAATTATACCTGCTTATAATGAGTATGAAAATCTATTGAGCATGTTAAGTGATATCGAAAAGGAATTCATTGATGAAATAAAAAAAAAAGAATTAGAAGTTATTATTATCAATGATGGATCTACAGACAAAACTAAGGATTTTTTAAACAAAGATATAAAAGATAAACGAGCAAAAATTAAGATAATTCATTTAATAAAAAATCAAGGTAAATCTTTTGCTCTTGAGATTTCATTTAACTACGTTGAAGGTGATAATATAGTAATTATTGATGCTGACCAACAGTATAGTATTAAAGATGCAAAAAAACTTTTAAACCTTTTAGAGAAAAATAATTGTGATTTAATTAATGGTAGAAGAGAAGATAGAAAAGATGACAAATTAACAAAATTAACATCGAAAATTTATAATTTTATAATTAGAAAAACTTTAAATGTAGAATGTAAAGATTTCTTCTCAGGTCTGAAAGTTTTTAAGGCGAAAATTTTAAAAACAATTAATTTTAGAGATTTGTGCAGATTTATAATTTTGCTCACACATGTTCAAGGTTTTAAAATAATTGAAGAGCCTATTAATCATAGACAAAGAACATATGGAGTTTCAAGATACAATTTAATTTCAAGAATAAAACTTTCAATTAATGATTTCATTACAATATTTTTTTTAAGATTAATTAATAAATATAAAATTTATATATTGAATATTTATTTGAGATTTAGCTTGGCAATCTATCTAATTATTTTAGCATTAAGTTTAATAAATGATGA
>MDTB01238418.1_pt1 | contig 21188 bp, 22 predicted proteins | sample 811161 | NCBI WGS metagenome assembly MDTB01 (sample SAMN05326650, study PRJNA326480) | marine metagenome | isolation source: seawater | place: Mediterranean Sea | collected 2009
GATTTTGACACGCCCCCCAAAGGGGGCGTAAACTCCGCTCGTTTCAAGTCTGATAAGGTGCTCAGAGACCTCGCAGGGGTACCCGAGCTGGTCAAAGGGGCCGGACTTAAGCTCCGGTGCGTAGTGCTTCGCAGGTTCAAATCCTGCCCTCTGCACCATCATCTTTTCCTGGACATCTGACAGCCGAATTTCGCATCGCCTTCAAGAATATCCATCTTGGTGATTTTTACAGAGGCCTCAGTAACCTGTACCGGGATCATTAGCTTGTCCAATATTCTTGAGCATAAGGACTCGAGTAGTGACAGTCTTGTTCCATCGATCGAATCCTCAATTGATTCTAATAAATACTCATAATTCACCACATCGCCAATTCTATCGGATTTGGGAGGTTCTGATCCGAGTATCACTACCTCGATATCAAAACGTAACCTTTGTGGGTTGCCCATCTCATGTGCATGAATTCCGATTTCGACTTCTCTTAGTAGTTCCCTTAGGAAAATCACTGTCTTTCCTGACACTTGCTCAATAGTAGAACGACTCGTTCCGTCAGAATGCTGGTCCATTTCATTCCTCCGTCTCGAAGACGACGTCTCTACTTCTAGATAGGAATCGTTCACCAGAATCTGCATAAATTATCTGACCAGTTACTGACTTGGCCGATAAAAGGTAGACCACGGCCTCCGCAATGTCAGTTGCCGTGGGACCAGATTGCAACGGGGACTGGGATTGTGCCTTCTCAAAGCCCTCGATTGTTTGTTCCGGACTTGGTAGAGTATGGCCGGGAGCCACTGCATTTACCCTGATTGAGGGGGCCAATCCTCTAGCGAGTGTTTCGGTCAACCCAGCCATGGCAAAACGTGAGGCAGTGTAAGACAAATAATCTGGGTTTGGCTGGGAAATCTTCTGGTCCAGAATGTTGACGACCGAACCGACTTTGCCTTCAGGAAGATTTCGGCTTAGCTCTGAGATAAGTAGAGTGGGCGATAGGGCGTTGACATGCATGTGACGATTCCAAGATTCTAATGAAACATTGGATATGTCATCAAAATTGAACAGTGAAGCATTATTGACAACTCCAGATACAGGGCCCAGTTCTTGTTTTATTTCTTCAAATAATCTGGCCGGCATGAATTGATCCAATAAGTTGCCAGAAAAGCAAGCGGACCTGCCACCTCTGGAATTGATAATATCTACTAAATCGGACGCCTCATCTTCCGAAGAATTGTAGTGTATAGCAACAGTGTATCCACAATTAGAGAGGTGCAGACATATCTCTCTTCCAATTCTTACTGCTCCTCCTGTGACAAGTATGACAGCCGCGTCCATAGTCCCCGGAAGAGTTTCACTCCTATTACGGGTTGTATTGGACGACCCCAAAGGGGTCGATGAGAACGATTAACTCCGTACCTCTATCCGGTACATATGATGGCGACGCGACTACCGACCGTAGAATCGTCTAAAACTACTACGAATTCTTGTTCAGGAGCCCTTGCTGAGGGCGGCAAAGTTAGTGCATCCAGGGAGAGGAAAAGACTTCCAAAATGGTTTAAGACCAGTCTTCCGATTGGGAAGTCTCAATCCGTTTACAATAGTACCATGGCCAGCGTCAAAGAAAACGACCTGAACACTGTTTGCGTTGAGGCTCGGTGCCCTAACATCCATGACTGCTGGGGAAGGGGTACTGCAACTTTCATGATTGCCGGAGATGTCTGTACAAGGGGTTGTAGATTCTGTGCCGTCAATACTGCGAAAATCCCGCCTCCATTGAATCCTGATGAGCCAGAAGATTTAGCAACTGCAATTGAAAATATGGGAATAAATCATGCAGTGATTACAGTTGTAAATAGAGACGACCTATCCGATGGAGGGGCAAGTCACTATAGAAGATGCATAATGGCAGTTCACGATAGATGTCCGGATGTAGGAATTGAGTTACTCTGTTCCGATCTTGACGGTAACCTAGAATCCTTAAAACTCCTGCTGAATGGATTGCCTATTCGTGTTTTTGCTCACAATGTTGAGTGTGTGCCAAGGCTAGATAAGATTGTTAGAGACAGAAGGGCCTCATTCAAACAATCATTGGAGATTCTCTCAGAGGCCAAGGCCCTACGTCCAGATCTGAAGACTAAGACAAGTATCATGGTGGGTATTGGAGAGACTGACTCTGAGGTGATAGAAGCAATGGAGATGATTAGATCCTCTGAAGTTGATATGATCACTCTAGGACAGTATCTCCAACCCGGTGGGCGCCATTTGCCCGTGGATAGATTCCCTGAGCCTTCTCAATTCGCTGATTGGGACAGGGAAGCCAGGGAGATGGGTTTCTCTGCCGTTGCCAGCGGCCCCTTAGTGAGGTCTAGCTATCGTGCTGGCCTTCTGTGGGAAGAGGCTATTGGCTTGGAACCAGTTGTTACCAGAGAGTCAACTGGTTCCGCCGTTAGTCACCTTACGTTTTCACCCGCTAAAGGAGGCCAAAAGATATGAGTATTGAGGGAGTGAATCTACCATGAGTGAGGAACCCGGCCCTGACCCACTTCATATCCCCGATGCACCGCATAGGCCGGGTGATGAGGCTGGCTTCGTCGAATGGCCATGGTCGCCAGATGATTTGAAAAGGCCTGATGTCGATTGTGGCGCGCCTGAAACTGCCTCACTTGCAGAGGGCCTAGTTAGGGTTCTTGGCCACGACAATAAGTCCTCAGGACATTGGGACCCAAAGCTCTCCAAAGAAGAAATGCTTTCCGGCCTCGAGCATATGATGAGGCTTCGTATATTTGATGACAGGATGATGAAAATGCAGAGAACTGGAAAGCTCTCATTCTACATGCGATCTTACGGAGAGGAGGCGGTTGCTATAGCTCAGACCATGGCCTTGAAAGAGCAAGACTGGTTATTCCCTACTTACAGGCAGCCAGGCGCACAATTCGTTAGAGGGAGGGATATGGTCAGTATGATATGCCATTGCATTGGGAATGAAATGGACAATGTCAAAGGCAGACAAATGCCCGTTCATTACACTTACAGAGACGGGCGATTCATTTCTGTTTCAAGTCCTGTTGGGACACAGTTTAGCCAGGCCGTTGGGGTTGCTTTGGCTTCAGATTACAAGGGACTAGACGAAGTCACTATCACATGGATCGGCGATGGTGCTAGTGCTGAAGGGGATTATCATTATGCACTGAATTTCGCCAGTATTTTTCAAGCTCCGGTCATTCTGAACGTTGTCAATAATCAGTGGGCAATATCAACACACAAAAATTTCGCAAGTAAGAATGGTAATTTCGCAGTAAGGGGCCTGCCATACGGAATTCCCAGTATACGCGTTGACGGAAACGATTTCTTGGCTCTGTATTCTGTTACCGCTTGGGCCAGGGAGAGGGCATCAGCAGGACTAGGCCCCACACACATAGAGGTCCTAACATATCGTGCAGGAGCCCACAGTAGTAGCGATGACCCATCTAGATATAGGCCATCCGATATACATTCATTTTGGCCTGGAGGAGACCCAATAAATCGTCTTAGAGACCATCTCAAAGAGATAGGTGAATGGTCAGACGAGGATCATCAGAAGCTTTCTGAAAGAATAGATTCTGAGGTGATGGCAGCATACAAAGAAGCTGTCAAATTTGGAGATTTGGCCAATGGGCCATATCCATCGTCTGATGCAATCTTCACGGAAGTTTACGAGAATCCTCCTTGGCATCTAGAAGAACAGTGGGACGAGATGAAGAGATGGAGGGATTCATGATGCCCAATATGAACATGGTAGAATCTGTAAATAATGCACTTGATACAATGCTATCAAAGGATAATGATGTCATAATGTTTGGGGAGGATATCGGATACTTTGGCGGCGTATTCAGAACCTGTGATGGCCTGCAAGAGAAACATGGAAAGCATAGGGTCTTTGACTCACCTCTTTCAGAGGGAGGAATTGCGGCAACAGCCTTCGGGATGGGCATTAACGGACTTAGGCCTGTGGTTGAGATTCAATTCGCTGATTATATTTTTCCGGCTTATGATCAGATAGTTAACGAGATGGCCAAGGTTAGACACCGCTCTGGAGGGGAGTTCTGGTGCCCTGTAACTATCAGGACCCCTGCAGGAGGAGGAATCAGAGGAGGTCATCATCACTCACAATCTCCTGAAGCTCAGTTTACCCATACACCAGGCCTAAAGGTCGTCTATTGCTCAACTCCTTACAACGCCAAGGGACTATTGATCAGCGCGATAGAGGATAATGATCCAGTGATCTTCTTCGAGCCTAAGAGATGCTACAGAGGACCATTCTACGGAGATCCACACAATGTGCCAACCTGGTCTGACCATCCAGAGGCAGAGGTCCCTGAATCCTACTATTCGATTCCCCTGGGTGAGGCAAGATTAGCCATGGAGGGAGACCGATGTACGGTAATCTCTTGGGGAGCAATGGTTCATGTGTGCGAGCAAGCGATCAAGAATAGTGGGATATCCTGCGACCTCATTGACCTCCAAACTCTAGTTCCTTGGGATAGAGAGGCGATAGTCAAATCGATCCAAAAGACTGGTAGGTGCGTAATCGTTCATGAGGCACCAAAAACTAGTGGTTTCGGAGCTGAAATGGCAGCATCCATTCAGGAACGATGCTTTTGGAGTCTGGAATCCCCAATAGAGAGGGTAACTGGATGGGACACTCCTTTCCCCCATACTACTGAATGGGATTACATGCCCGGACCAGACAGAGTGGCCGCGGCGATAGCGAAAACACAGGAGAATTAACATGGCGAAGTATGATTTCAAACTACCTGATATTGGAGAAGGAGTCGTCGAAGGCGAAGTAGTCACATGGCACGTTTCTGTGGGGGATTCGGTTTCTGAGGATGACCCAATAGTTGATGTCATGACTGATAAGGCCACAGTAACTATTCCTTCCCCAACTGATGGCACTGTTCTATCTCTTAATGGGGAGGTAGGAGATATGGTCGCTGTTGGGTCAGTGCTAATAGAATTCGATACCGATGGAACTAGTATTGCAACTTCCAATGATGCTAAAGAGGCTGAGACTGAAGTATCTGAAGAAGAGGAACCTATTGAAGAGAAGAAATTACCAGCAAAGATCCCAGAGAAAATTAAGGTACAACCACCTGAAATTCCCAAACCAATTGAAACTTTGGCTCCTGAGATACCTGTGTCTAGCTCCAAAACAGTGCTAGCCAGTCCGGCCGTTAGAAGAAGGGCCAGAGAGTCGGGAATAGATCTTTCATCATTGAATGGAAGTGGCCCGGCTGGAAGAATTAGACATGCAGACATTGATGCCTTCGTTGCAGGAAGCGGGAGCATAATGGGCGCCCCCCCTGTGGCTTACACAACGAAGAGAAGCGGAGTTAGTGAAATCAAAATTGTCGGCCTGAGGAGGAAGATTTCCGAGCAGATGGTCAAGAGTGCTTTTTCTATCCCTCATTTCTCATATTTTGAGGAGGTTGATGTTACTGAGCTTGAAAAATTGAGGCAGACACTGAATGCTGGTCGTGGCGAGGATCAGCCGAAACTCACCTACTTGCCTTTCATTATGCTAGCCTTGGCTAAGATTATGCCAGAACATCCAGAATGTAATGGATATTTCTATGATGATGAAGGAGTGGTTCACCGCCATGAAGCCGTAAACTTGGGAATAGCCACGCAGACAGATAGGGGGCTGTACGTTCCTGTAGTCAAGAATGTCGAGGCAATGGATATTTGGCAAGCGGCAGGTGATCTCATCCGTGTTTCCGGTGCGGCTAGAACTGGGACAGCTAGTCTTGATGACTTAACGGGTTCCACCTTCACAATTACCAGTCTTGGAAGAGAAGGAGGCCTTGGCGCGACACCTATTATTAACCACCCAGAGATGGCCATATTGGGAGTTCACAAAGCCAGGGAAATGCCAGTTATTAGAAGCGGAAATGTAGTAGTTAGGAGAATCATGAATCTTTCTAGCTCCTTTGATCATAGAGTAGTCGATGGAGCTGATGGAGCTAATCTGATACAGCATCTGAAAAGAATGCTTGAGCATCCTGCTATGATATTCATGTGAGGTGACGTAATGAACGAAATTAGAAAATGTCAAGTTTTGATCATTGGCGCTGGCCCTGGCGGTTATGTAGCTGGAATTAGATCTGGCCAGCTCGGCCTTGATACCATTGTTGTAGAAGCAGATAAATCTGGTGGGACCTGTCTCATTAGAGGTTGTATTCCGAGCAAGGCTATGATACATGCTGCTGAAAGATTTGAGTCACTTTCGAAACATAGTTCTGAGAATGGACATATGGGAATTTCGATAACATCTGAACCAGTGCTAGATATGCCATCTCTAATTTCTTGGAAGGATGCAATTGTAGATCGTTTGAATAAAGGCGTTGAGTCTCTGTTGAAGGGAGCCGGTGTAGACTTAGTAAAAGGATGGGCGACTTTTACTGGCCCTAAGAGGTGTAATGTTAAAACGTCAGAAGGGGATGTAGAAATTGAGGCAGAAAATGTCATCATAGCAACTGGATCTGGCCATATAGACCTTCCTTTCATGCCTTGTGATGAAGAATTCGTACTCTCTTCTACGGGGGCTCTTGAGTTAGATTCATTGCCCGCAAAGGTTGCTATAGTTGGAGGGGGCTATATTGGATTGGAGCTCGGTTGCGCACTTTCTAAACTAGGATCAGAGGTAACGGTAATAGAGGGAACGGACAGTATACTAGGAATATTTGACAAGGAGCTCCGAAGGCCTCTGGAGATATGGCTGAAGAAGCATGGAGTCTCTATCCATACTAACTCTCTGGCGAAGGGTGCAGAGGTCAAGGGTAGAGGCGCCTCTAGGAAAGTAGAGCTATCGTTCGAGAAGGATGGTGAGCTTCAATCAATTAAGGTTGACAAGGTATTGGTAACTGTTGGAAGGAAGCCCAATACCAAGGATTGGGGATTAGAGACGATGGGAGTAAGGATGGATCACTCCGGACGATTCATCAGAATTGACAGACAATGCAGGACAAACATCCCGGGTGTTTTCGCTATCGGTGATGTTGCTGGGGAGCCAATGCTGGCGCATAAGGCTAGTTCACAGGGAGAGATGGTAGCTGAGATTATTTCTGGTTTAGATAGGGAATTTGACAAAGTTGCCATCCCTGCAATCGTCTTTACCGAACCAGAGATAGTTTCTGTGGGTTTGATGCCTGACGAGGCCAGAGAAAGGGGCGAGGAGATAATTGTTGGGAAATTTCCACTTGCTGCGAATGGTAGGGCCCTAACTCTTGAAGCTGAGAAAACAGGCGGATTCATCAGAGTTGTAGCTAGGGATTCTGATCATGTTATCCTAGGAATACAGGCAGTAGGCAGTCATGTAGCAGAACTCCATGGAGAGTTTGTACTAGCTCTTGAGATGGGTGCCCTCTTAGAGGATATTGCCGATACAGTCCATGCTCATCCGACAATGACAGAGGCCTTCCATGAGAGCGTTCTAAAGTCTCTAGGACACGCTATCCATTCAGCATGAGGTGGATTCTTGTCGGACATAAAGATACTCCGGCTGGGAGTAGAGAAGTATTCTACAGTTTTCGAGAAGATGAAAAAATTACAGGAAAGAAGAATCGAGAATGAAATTGAAGATACTCTAATTTTCGTCATTCATCCAGAAGTTGTTACCTTGGGGCCCAAGGCAGTCAGGGATGGAGTGCAGTTTGAAGATTATCAGATACTTGAAACAGATAGAGGAGGAGGGGCAACATGGCATGGGCCTGGGCAACTAGTTGTCTATCCAATAATTAAGTGGGAAGGGGAATTCCAAAGTGTCCGAACAGTAATATCTCTACTGGAGGATTGGGCAATATCGGCTTTCGAGGTATGTGGCATTGATTCATACAAAGACAAAGCGATGCAGGGAGTGTGGGTTGATGGACACAAAATTTGCTCCATTGGTCTTTCTTTCTTTAGGTGGGTCAGTAGGCATGGGATGTCAATAAACGTGAATACACCGGGTTCCAGGGTTGAGAATGTATCTGGTTGTGGCATGCAGGAAGGAACTCATACTTGTCTGCACAAACTTGGATATTGTTACGATAGGGCAGGCAACAAAATTGATGTCAAAAGAATTGAGGATGCATTGGTTGAGACATGCCAAAAAATTCTGGGGAGAGTTCCTAGCTACGATGTGGACGAGGATGTGTGGACTTAGGATGATTCCAGAGAAAGGCCCGTTTGCTGAGTTATGGGGATTAGACCCTGAAACAGTCTTTCTGAATCATGGATCATTTGGTGCGGCCCCCATTGCTGTTCGTGAGGAACAGGATAGGATTAGGAATGATATGGAGAAAGACCCAGTATATTTTGTGGAGCGGAGGATGAAAAATCTATGGAATGCGTCCATTTTTGAGCTATCCAGATTTCTTAATGCGGATCCAGAAGGGATGGTCTTCGTTACCAATGCGACAATGGGAGTAAATACTGTACTAAGATCTCTAAAACTTTCACCGGGAGATGAGATTATCGTTCCAGATCACGCATATCAAGCTTGCAAAAATGCCATTGATTTCGTCACTGGAAGATCTGGTGCGAGAACAGTAATTGTACATGTTCCATTTAGAGTGGATGATGATTCGGAAATCATTGAGCCAATCTTGTCTGCAGTTACCAGCAGAACAGTATTGGCAATGATAGATACTGTTTCCAGTCCTACTGGTGTAAGGATGCCATTTGAGAGCCTAGTATATCTACTGCAGGATAGGGGTGTCGATGTTCTGGTTGATGCCGCTCATGGCCCTGGAATTGTTCCTCTAAACATAAGTGAATTGAATCCAGCATATATTACTGGAAATTGCCATAAGTGGATGTGTACTCCAAAGGGTTCTGCTTTCCTTCACATTAGAGAAGATAAGAGGGGAAAAATTAGCCCACTAAGCATAGGACATGGCTATTCAAGTGATTTACCTGCTGCAGAGAAATTTCGTTTTGAATTTGACTGGTCAGGTACACGGGATCCTAGTCCTTGGCTTTGTATTCCGTTCTCTATTGAGTACTTGGGGAGTCAGATTAAAGGAGGTTGGGAAGAGATAATGAGGAAGAACAAGGAGATGATACTCCAAGGAAGGGAGCTTGTATGTGAGGCTCTAGAAACCACAGCTCCGACGCCTGATTCTATGATTTCTTCGATGTCATCGATTGAACTCCCCGGAGGAGGCAAAGTTCTCCCCTCTCCTCCAGATGGAGAGCCCACTCACAATTTACTTTATGATCAGTACAGGATTCAGGTACCTATTATCGCATGGCCTATTCACGGTGTAAAATATATCAGGATTTCAGCTCATATATACAATACGAAAGAGGAGTTTGAATATCTCTCAGAATCGCTAAAATCAATCTTAGGGAGTTAGGCAACCATTCAAGGCATGTAGCATTGACGACCCACCATGCCCAGCGCAGTGGTAGCAATAACCGGGGCCTCAGGTGCTCAATATGGAGTTAGGTTAGTTGAGCAATTAAGTATGGCCGGATGGGAAATTGATCTCATAGTGAGTAAAGCTGGAGAAATCAATCTCAGACTTGAATGTGGCATAGGGGCCAAAGATCTGAATGAAATTGAGGGCGTCTCCATTCACAATAACGCCAATCTTGCCGCTAGGCCGGCTTCTGGTTCAGCATTGTATGACGCTTATGTAATCTGTCCGGCGAGTGGGACAACCATTGGAAAGATTGGAGCAGGAATATCTGATAATTTGTCAACTAGAAGCGCCATTGTCGCAATCAAGGAGAGGAGGAAGCTAATCATAGTACCAAGGGAAACGCCAACACCCACACCTCACTTAGAAGCTATGGCAAAGATGTCTTCATGGGGGGTTGTGATATTACCGGCGAATCCTGGATTCTATAACTCGCCAGAGACAATTGGAGACTTAATTGACTTCGTCGTAGCTAGAATTTTGGATCAGATGGGCGTGTCACACACTCTCGGTAAGAGATGGACTGGTGAAGAAGTAAAACTGGAATAACCGATTTATTTGAGATAATCTCCCAAATGGGTTCAATAGTCAGTGTGAATTATGGCAACTATGGGCAAATCATCTGGATGGTCCGATTTATCGGTATCCGAACTTAAAGATATTCTCAGAGAAAGAGGGATCCCTGTTTCGGGGAGAAAGGAGGAGCTAGTTAGGAGGCTGGAAGAAAATTCTGTTTTTCCGGCTGAAATTGTAGATTTGCCATCTGAGAACAAGGGATTTAGAAGATTACTAAATAGGATTAAAGATTTACCATTTTCAACACTAATGGTGATTTCGATACTAATTGTTGGTGGATCAGGCGGAGTTGTGATATATGGTGATGAAATACTAGATTTTGTTCAAGGCGAACCAGAATATGTACTCATTGATTTTGACACTGACAAGACCAGAGAATTCGCTCAGACACTGGTTGATTTAGGACATCCTGAGTGGGAAGGGAGAATGTCCGGAACCGTAGAAGAGGAGAATACGGCTAATGCAATTAAAAGTAATTTTACATCCATGGGAATACCATCTACGATGGATGAGTTTGATGTTAATATGTTTGAAATTGGAGAAGAACCGGATTTATCCATATGTGTCCCAGGAGATATCGGGAATATTTTCGGAGGACCGACCCCCTGCTCAGCCGCTGATGCAAACAGGGAGATAACTCAATTCACCCATAGAGAGGACTATGTAATCCAAGGATACAGCGGGTCAGTAGATATTTTCCATACTGAAAACGCTGAGATTATTGATCTAGGAAATGGTAGCGAAGACTCTGATTGGTCCTTGGCTGCTAGTAAAATTGCCATGGTCTGGATAGAAATAGGGACTGGTGGGAATACTGATTTGTTGGAGAGGGCCTTAGCTAACGATGTTAATTCAATGATTACCGTTAACTCCTTGACTAATTGTAATGAGTTGGTGATGGATGACTGTGTACCTTACTTCAAGGGCATAGATCTGACGAGGTTTGATTTCATTCCAGACTCATTTGGATTCATAATGGTCTCAAAGAGCGTGGGCACCACAATATCTGAAAGTGTCATCAATGGAGATGGTCGAATCCAGATGAGGATAGATGTGAATAACCAGGCTGTTTCGACTATACATGTCCCGTGTGGAATTATCGAGGGAAAAACTGATTCAATTATAGTTCTGGGTGCTCATCATGATACCGTTTACAATGGACAAGGAGCAGTTGATGATAGTTCAGGGGTGGCAACATTACAGGAAATTGCCAGGCAATTTTCGATACTTGAATCTAGGCTAGGAGAGCCTGAATATACGATTTATTTCTGTACATGGGGAGGGGAAGAGGAAGGTCTCTGGGGGTCTAAGGAATGGGTCGATAAGTATCGTAATATGCTCTCAGAAAACTTGCGTTTGAATATTAACCTAGATATGAATCATGTAGACTTGGAAAGGAATAATGGCCTGACTATCTATGGAAATAGTCCCACGGATACGAAGATAGTCAGGGGGATCACAGTGAAGTTTTCTGACGTTCATGCAGACTTGTCATCTAAATATAGTGTAAATGTGAATGATATCCCATCTACTGCTATGCCGTATAACTCAGATCATGCACCCTTCGTTTATGAGATTGATAATCAGCCAGATGATGGCATGGAATATGGTAAGGCCCTAGTGTGCTATGGCTCTGGTTCAAGTGAATACCACACATATCTGGATACTATGGAACGATTCAATGAGGAAAGCTTGGCAGTCTCTGGAATAATATTAGGGTCTTTCATCAGGTATCTTTCATACGGGGAAAGAGTCTAGAAGGCATCGAGAAGTGATGTAAAATAACGAATTTAGACTGGATATTTTATTGTATTTATTCCATCTAATTATTACTATCTGAAATCCAGTAAAACGAAACCGATATACGCTGTGGATTGTCGGGTCAACTATGGCCAAAATAGGAGATACCGCCCCTGCCTTCACATTGAAAACAATTGACAAGAGTGATGTTAGCCTGTCAGATTACGAAGGTAAGAAAGTAATTTTGGCTTTCTACCCCGGTGCTTTTACAGGAGTTTGTGACAAGGAAATGTGCGCCTTTCAGGATAATTTCGCGAAGTTGAACAATGCCGATGTTAACGTTCTTGGAATAAGTGTCGACTCCCCCTGGGCCAACAATGCATTTTCACAGAAATATAATCTTGGGTTTCCGTTACTATCTGATGTAGATAGAAAGGTCGTAAAAAGCTATGATGCATCATTTGTCGGTCTGGGCGGAATTGAAGGCTATGTTAGTGCTGACAGGGTAGTCATAGTGATAGATGGAGAGGGAATAGTAAGATATCGCTGGGACGCGGAGAATCCTGGAGTTGAGCCAGATTACGATTCAGTGGTAGACTTTGCTTCAGCTTTGTGAGTGATTCATTTTTACTTACTGGGAAGACTCATCCACTGCAGTTACATTATTTCAGGCGATTGAATGCCCAAGAGTTCCAATCCGGTTGATATGACTCTAGCTGTCAAGTCACATAACGCCAACCTACTTTTCATTATATCCTTGTCTTCAACCTTTAGTATAGGACAGGCCTCGTAGAATGTTGCAAATGCGGATGAGGTTGCATGGATATGTGTGCAAAGTTTATGCGGGAGCATACTAGAAATTGAATTATCGAATGATTCAGCAAAATTAACGATACATCTCGCTAGTGACTCTTCTTCTTGGGTGATTAGCTCTATGGGGGAATTTGTCAGCGAGTTACGACTGATAGGGGAAAGAGAAAATATACGTGATATCCTTGCATGAGAATACTGGAGATAAGGGGCAGTATTTCCCTCAAAGGAGAGCATCTTATCCCAGTCAAAGACGTAATCTTTAGTTCTGTCAGTGGAGAGATCTGCATATTTTACAGCGCCTATGCCTATGATCTTCGAGATCCTATCCTTATCCTTTCCTGTAAGTCTTGGATTCTTCTCAGAAATGGCATTATCTGCCCTTTTGATTGATTCCTTCAATAGATCAACGAGTTTTACCGATTGTCCCTCCCTACTTTTGAGCATCTGCCCATTCGAATCGAGTACGGATCCAAAGTTTATGTGCTTGGCCGTATGTCTCTCATCCATGAATCCAGCCCTTGATGCAACTTCGAAAACCATCTCAAAATGTTGTTTCTGTGGAGTTCCCACGACATAAATTAGTTCGTCACATGAAATCCTTTCCACCCTGTCAATGATACAGGCCAGATCAGAGGTAGAGTAATTGAAACCACCATCGCCTTTCCTAATGATAACTGGGAAAGGGTCTCCCTCCCTATTTACCCACTTGCCCCCCAAATAGACTACGCTAGCTCCCTCGCTATCTTCTAGCATTCCTGATTCATGTAATCTTTCAACGACGGTCTGCAGAAGGTGCCTGTAAGCAGATTCGCCCATGATATCCCCATCATCGAGAAGTACTTCCAGCATCCCGTAAACTTCATTGAAATACCCAGTTGATACATCAACTAGAACCTTCCAAAGTCTAAGTGTATCCGAATCCTCGCCTTGTAATAGGACAACTCTAGACCTGGACCTCTCCGCGAACTTGTCATTCCCATCAAACTTTACTCTGGCCTCTTTGTAGAACTGGTCAAAATCTGAGATTCCCTTTGTTGATGTGAAGCTATCCTCTCCTAGGTCTATTAGATGCTCTATTAGCATTCCAAATGGGGTACCCCAATCTCCAATATGATTCTCCCTAAGAACTTCATGGCCCTTGAAAAGTAGCATTCGAACTATTGCATCGCCGATTACGGTTGATCTTAAATGGCCAACATGCATCTCTTTAGCCACGTTAGGTGCTGAATAGTCAACGACAATTTTTCTCGGTTCATCCTTCTTTACACCGATCATTTTGTCAGATAAGAGTTCATTGGTTTTGTTTGCTAACCATTTAGGATGGGCCTTCAGATTAACAAAACCATTCATGGAAGATGTTAGGGCCAGACCGTATAATTTAGGAGCGATCGCTGTAGATATCTCCTCTGAAATGTCGACCGGGGATTTCTTTAGCACTCTGGATAAAGAATGACATGGGATCGCAACATCAGCCATAGTGCCAACAGTAGAAGGGCCTATTAAATTAGAGATATCTTGTTCAGAGATGCCCAATTCAGCGATACAATCGTAAATCAAAGGAGCGCAGTCTTCTATTAGATCCCTCATATTACACCTCAAGAAATTGGATACCTCAAAAGTGCAGCAATACCGCCAAATGCATCGAATAAGGTGGCGCCCTCTTCCGTATCCATAGAAATCAGGGTGACAGAGGCTGAGGTATGACCTGCCAACTGGGTCAATTCATCAATCAAATCCATGGATCTATCTGAATCCTCCACAACATCTTCAGATGAGCATTTGGCACATACTGGAATCTCTGATCTCCTGCTTTGAGTACCTTCCCATTCAGACTTACATTGTCTACAAACCCACATTACTCTCCTTTTTCTAACATTTTCTGACAGTAATAGCCTCTCAACTGCGCCTTGGTCGAGTGCACTTCTAATCATCATCTCACCATATGTGGCCTTCGGGTGAGCTTGCATTACTTCTCTCAAAAATCTATCAACAAGTTTTCTCTCTGTATCTAATTCTATTTGGTCCATAAGGCCGCCCGCTCGTTGGACCAATTCTCTTAGGCCACTTTCATTGGAGTAGCCTACATCGAAGAAAGGTTCCCTGATTAATTTCTTTATCTCATGGTGAAAATAATCATTTTTTACTACGTAATCTTTGGTTGCTCCGGGGCCTCCTATTATTATGCCCTGTAAATTTTCTATCATGGGGAGCCAATATGATGATGCCCTTTCTGCTGATTTCTTAAAGAATTTATCTGCCGCCTCTTCGATTAATCTCTCGAATCTCTGTGCAGACTGTCCCCCTCTGCCATGCTTTGAAGGGACTAAAGAGGTCACATGCTCTTGACAGTGTAATCTCTTTCCGCTAGCGAGACCATACGCTGCTTCTGACCGGTCTATGACGAAGAGGCCGTATGCAGTCCTGTCAATTAGCATCTCCTCGAGCTGACTAATCTCGAATGTAGACCCACATCTATACCTATACGAAGTAAAAGCCTCAGGAGGGTCATCGATGACTATGGACATTAACCTAGTTTTATTATTCCCAACAATAACATGTCCTACGAATAATGCCATTCCTCTTTCTCCGGGGGTCTTATATCGATTTAAGCTAGCTATTGCTGATTCGATAGCGTCGGAAACGTGCTTCCTAGTCAACTTTGACTTGATATTTGCTGCTTGACCAGCTTCGTTCGAAAGTTGATGTCTAACATCGCTTATCATCCGATCGGGAGGGACAACAACTGAAACTAACTCGGTACCCATTCCCTTCATCGTAGACAAGTCCTCTACTGCCTTCTTGAGGCGTAATCTTCTCTGTTGGACCTCAATCTCGTCGGATATGGCACTACCCCCACATAAAGGCCGGAGGGGCAGCATTTCAACCCTTAGACTCAGCTAGGGGAAAGGAATTGAAAGGGGCGTCCTAACTCGATGGTCAATGACGACCGTGATTGTCGCACTCGGAGGGAGTCTGCTTCGCCCCGAGATTGAGGAAAGACATAGCTGGCTAAAGGGGCTAGTATCGGTAATCCGGGACAGGGCCTCTATGGATGACAGGATCGGTATTGTGGTCGGAGGTGGCGCGCCTGCTAGGGAGGGTATCGAGCTAGCTAGGCCTATGATTACAGATGAGTCGCACTTAGATAAAATAGGCATAGCGGCAACTAGACTGAATGCCACTATTGTCAGGGAGTCGCTAGCAGATTCTGGAATTCCTGTTTCTGGTACGATTCCTAAGAGTATTGATGAAGCGGTTCTTCTCCTTGAAACTCGTCAAGTAGTCGTAATGGGAGGGACTAATCCCGGACATACCACTGATGCAGTTGCAATACGGTTTGCAATATCTTCCGGTGCCGATAAGTGCATAATAGCAACCAATGTACCGAAGGTTTTCGACAGTGATCCGAAATCGAATCCAGATGCTGTTCCATATGATTCCCTGACTCATGACCAATTACTGGAGATAATAGGCTCTTCTGAACACATAAGGGCTGGATCTTCGCAAATAGTTGACCCGATTGGAGCTATTGATGCCTCTGAGTCTGGGCTAATTTTGAATATTCTAGATGGAAGGAATGTGGATCTCATTAGAGAAGCAATCGTTGGTGGAGATTTTAAAGGAACAGAAGTAAGGAGGGAATAAATCTTGGGCAGGGCCGATAGAATTGCCAATGCTGGCATGAGAACAGCAAAGGAAGCGAGAGAGGCGGCAAATAAAAGAAGGCAAACTGAAAGACTTAGAAATACGAATAGGTCGTTAGATACCAAACCTCACAGGCATTGTGTTGTGTGTTGGAAACCTATTTCTCTGGAGACAGATCCTGCGGTTTGTGATGACGAGGCTTGTATCGAGAATAACAAGAAGAGAGAATCTTCCAGAAAAAGGCTGACGATAATGTTATACTTGTTTCCCGGAATTGCAATTCTGCTGATATTCTTACAGCTGATGTCCGGAGGGGCATAGGGAGAGATTCGTATGAATATGGTCAGAATATTGTCGATACTTCCTGGTCTTGTGGGTGGCCTCTGCATATTGATGGTCATAGGCAGTCTAATTGGGATAAATGTGGAAAATTCGCGTACCGATGTACCTATCGTACCTTGTACTGATGATTCAGTTGGTTGCCCTGTTGGAATGACGGGTGAAGACCTTGAAGTCCCTCCTGCATTCATGCTACTGGAAATAAGTATGAAGTTGGAATGGGACGAGCCAGATAGGAGCTGGATCGGGGTAGTTGATGCGAAATATCAAGAAGAATGCCCTCCTGATTCTAATGGCCTGACGTCTTGTACTTCTGATGATTTTATTTTCATTGCAGGAGGTCCTGATTCACCAGATGGAAGTCTAGAATTTGTACTTGAACCTGGTAAATATCGCTTTGTAACCGCTGGAAAGGATGGCTCCACTCTTGACCAACAATTGGTCACTATTGAGCCTGAAATCTATCTAGCTGGATTTGTCGAATTACTACTTGCGACTATTGGATTGGCCCTACTTTTAGGTGCAAGTGAGATGGCCTTCCCTCTAAGAGAAATGTGGAAGCGCTTTAGGGAAGCGTGAGTTAAACATAGATTGCTTGAATAACCTATTCCTCTACGACATAACATGGCCGACAGGTGCCCAGGGTGTGGTTCAAAGATGGACATCGGGGGCTTGCCTATCTCGATTGGTGGCTTTGATATGTATTGCACGACATGTGGACATATTTGGCACATAAACTAGGTCAAGTCGTTTCTAGGCCAATTCTCAGGAAGATTGAGAGGGTCCGATATTTTATCGGCGGCTATCATTTCAACGAGCCTGTTCCTAAGATGTTCCATTCCTTCACCTGTGATTGAACTTACAGAAATATTATTTTCCATTTGCGTAGATTTATGCAAGTCTGATTTACTATGGACGACTAGAATCGCCCTCTCGGACATCAAGCCACTAACTTCCTCGAGGAGGTTCATTTGTTCTTCCATACTAGTTGTTGCTTCTGGCGTCGGGTCCATGAGAAATAATAGGACATCCCCGACATTCTCCAGAGCCGCTATTGCCTGCATCTCGATATTATTTCTCTCCACCATGGGCCTATCTAGGAGACCAGGTGTGTCGACCATCTGGTATTTTCTCCTACGATTCATAAAGTGGCCCAGATGCAATTGCTTAGTTGTGAATGGATAGGCTGCTACCTCCGGCTCACCGCTGGAAAGAGAGGTTATCAAGGCTGATTTACCGACATTGGGAGAGCCAGCAACAACAATGCATGGTTCATTTGAATCTATGGAAGGTAACTTCCTTAGTATATCCCGTGCTTCTCCCAGCCATTCTATTTCAGGAGAAATTTGTTCTATTATAGACGAGAATCTACCGTATGCAGATCTTCTTGCTTGATGAAATCCGTCAATGTCCCTAAGTCTCAGAATTTTTCTTTGTGTATCGGCAGCTATCGATCTTACTCTTTCAGCACCCCATTGGATAGCCCCCAGACTCTTTCTATAATTGTCACTCCCAACTGCGGCGTCCACAAGGGCTTGGTCGAATTCAGAAAGTGCATTCAGACTTGGCCATCTTTCAACATATGCTATCAGTGTGGTATCAATTACTGAGGCGGCAGACTGCACCATCTTGTTCATCTGTTTACGAACTCTGTGGTACTTGTCGGGATCTTCTACGGTATCCGACTGTTTACTTGCCTTTCTGAAAGCCTTGTCAAGAATCTCGTCTGTTTTCAGAACGGTCGGGATTTTTCTCCATTCAATAGATGCCATGTGTCTTCCTGACTCTACGACCAGCCCATTCCTATTCAAGACAGTAGCCAGAAATTGAATGGATTTTGAAATCATGCCCTTTTTCTATATGGACCTCGCCGAAGGTACATGCCTGACATATCCAGTACGCTGCCCGATTGGGCCACTAAGATTCATCACGCCCATGGTTCTCCTGAATTGGATGGTATTCAGGACGTATATCATGGGCCTCTTTCAAGTCGAAGCGCAGGTCTGAGGAAAGATGATATTATCGAAATAACGATAGATTCAAGGGCAATTTCTTCGGATAGTGAAAATATCGCCAGAGGAATGTTAATTGGAACCACAAGGAATGCCGTAGAAATTATGGATGAAAAAGGAGTTTTCAGATCTATAGCTCGAGATGTGATCGTAGAGGTAAGATTGATTGCGCACATGAGAGTTCCTTATCTGGAGGACAGAGAGATGATGACTTTCGAGAAAGAAGATATGCGACGAAGATCGAGTATGCAGGAAATGGCAGAACAGATGGCTGATGGCGGAATGGATAGTCACTTGTGGGGTTGATAAGATGGGTGGCTTGGAAAATAAAGAATGTGTGCCTTGCATGGGAGGAGTTCCTCCCCTAAAAGAGGAAGTTGCGGTGAATCTATTGGAGCAAATAGATGAGAATTGGTCAATAATAGATAATCGTCACATTGAGAGGACATGGTCCTTCGAAGATTTTGTGGGAGCGTTAGAATTTGTAAATTCTGCAGGCCAGATATGCGAAAATGAAGGCCATCACGCTGACTTTGAACTTGGATGGGGAAGAGTCAAAGTAATTATTTGGACTCACAAAATTAATGGCTTAACCGAGTCAGATTTTATTTTGGCTGCTAAACTAGACGGTCTGGACTAGGAATTTTCATGACTTCTGTGCAAGATATTCTGAATACCAGAAGAACTGTTTACAGATTCACCGAGAGAATTGTAGAAGAGTCAAGTCTTGAGATCGCATTTGAAGCAGCCAGTAATGCCCCTTGCCATAAGCAAACACACCCTTGGAATTACTATGTATTGGGTCTAGAGACGAGGCGGAAGCTTCTACCAACGGTAATCTCATTGGCCAAAGAGAAGACGGGTACGTCCGGTAACGGGGCTGATCAATCCATCAACAGAGCAGTTTCTAAGATTATGGATATTCCTACCCTAATTGCAGTCACAACGAAACTAAGCCCGCAAGATTCATTCAGAGAAAAAGAGGACTATGCGGCGACTGTCTGTTCTTTGCATAATCTAGTTCTTTCGCTATGGGACATGGGTATTGGATCTCAGTGGAGTACTGGGAGCTTGACCAGGCATCCGTCGACTTACGATGTATTAGGGATTGAAGCAGAGAATGAGAGGTTTGTGGGATTTCTTAAGGCCGGCTATCCAGAATCCATACCCAAAATAGAAAAAAGGAGTTCTTCTGATATTAGGAAATACCTTCCCTAGAAAATGGTGTTAATATGAAGAAGGTAATTTACCCGAAGATTGGAGGGGTAGATTCCATACAGATAATCGAAGCAGAGGAGCCACTGGCTACCAAAGGAGAGGTGGTTGTCAGAATTCACAGAGCGGGTATAAATTTCGCAGATTTGATGATGAGGCAAGGGTTGTATGGGTCAAATCCTAATTTTCCATTTACCCCTGGCTATGAGGCGTCTGGAGTAATTGCCATGATAGGCGAAGGAGTTGATGGGTTTGAGGTTGGAGACAGGGTTCTGGCAATGACTGGATTTGGGGGCTATTCTGAAAAGGTCTCAATACCTAGTACTAGAGTTTTCAAGTTACCAGATTCTATAACTTTTGATCAGGCAGCCGCTATTCCCGTTACATATGGCACCGCATATCACATACTTTTCCACCTAGGAAGGATATCCCCTGGAGATTCGGTTCTAATCCATCATGCTGCTGGGGGCGTTGGAACTGCAGTTGCTCAATTGTGTAAAGTCGCAGGAGCCTCAATTGTGATAGGTACGGCTTCTGCATCTAAGAGAGAATTCGTAGAGTCCACAGGGGTCAAGTTTGTAGATAGAGAAAAGGAAGATTTTGTCAAGATTTGCAAAGAAATGACTGGCGGTAAGGGAGTTCATCACGCCATTGATCCTATTGGAGGGAGTAATCTATTGAGATCATACAAAGCCACTAGAAGAGGCGGGAAGGTATACTTCTTTGGTGCTTCATCTGCGGTTAAGGGAGACAGGCGATCCATTGTAGCCGCTTTACGGATGTGGTTTAAGACTCCAAAATTTGATCCAATTAAGATGATGTCATCAAATAAGGCTGTTTTCGGGGTACATATGGGACTTTTAGATGATGACAAGATTTTCGCAGGCCATCTGGATGCTCTTTCTGAGATGCTAGAAAACAACGAAATCAATCCCGTCATAGATAGTATCTGGAGATTTGAAAGAGTAGCTGAGGCTCAGATGCACATGCATGATCGTAAGAACCGTGGGAAAATACTCCTCGATTTCGCTCCAGAGTAATCATAGCCTTACAGGCCTGGTAGCCCCACATGCCTGACACTTCAAGAGAGTAGTCCTATCCTCTTTGATGAATCTCGTATCCGGAGCTCTACATTGATTGCAAAGGATGTATGTTTTGACATAACTCACGAGTTTTTCCTTGATCCTCTTTGGAGGAACTCTTCCCTTGAGCATTATTCTTGATTGCTCCCTAGTACCTGAGGTTCCTAGTTCATTTAGAAGATATTGATAGACATGATTTGCGTCCCTATCCATCGCATCTACGACGTCTGAGAAGTTTCTAAGAATGGTCTGACTACCCTCAATCAATATTTCTGGCTCCGGCATAGTCCATCTAGACCTCTGACTAATTCCTTCTGGAATTCTTTCAC
>MDTB01011473.1_pt1 | contig 21183 bp, 23 predicted proteins | sample 811161 | NCBI WGS metagenome assembly MDTB01 (sample SAMN05326650, study PRJNA326480) | marine metagenome | isolation source: seawater | place: Mediterranean Sea | collected 2009
CGCGTTAAGCTAGCTGCATTTGGCGCAACATGCCACAGGCCGCGCGGCGGCGAGGCGTATTGACCTGAAACAAGCGCTCTGCCAGTTTGACAATCTGGTAAGGGGTGAAACCATGATGGCCTTTTTACGATTTTTGCTGATGGGTGCGTTGCTGGCGTCGGGCGGCACGGCGGCGGCCCGCGACAACCTCCTCAAAGTGCGTTTCGCAACCGATTGGAAAGCGCAAGCCGAACAGGGTGGGTTTTATCAGGCCAAGGCGTTGGGGCTGTACGAGCAAGCCGGGCTTGACGTTGAAATTCGCGGCGGTGGCCCGGGCATAAATATTCCGCAATTACTGGGTGCGGGCGCGATAGAATTCGGCATGGGGTCGAACAGCTTTATCCCGCTCAATATTGTCAAGGCGGGCGTGCCGGCCAAGGCTGTCATGGCCGCATTCCAAAAAGACCCGCAAGTGCTGATCACCCATCCGCGCGAGGACGTGCGGACGCTTGAGGATATGCGCGGCAAGCCGATTATGATTGCCGATGCGACGATTAACGCTTTCTGGGTCTGGCTGCGCGCCGAATACGGATTTTCCGACCGGCAGATCCGCAAATATACCTTCAACCTCGCGCCGTTTCTGGTCGACAAACAGGCCATTCAGCAGGGCTATGTGACGTCTGAGCCATACACCATTGAAACGCGCGGTGGGTTCAAACCGCAGGTTTTTCTCCTGTCTGATTACGGCTATCCGAGCTATGCCGCCATGGTGCTGGCGCGCACTGATTGGATCGAAAACCGCCCCGAACATGTACAAGCCTTCGTCAATGCGACGATCGAAGGCTGGCGCAGCTATGTATATGGCGACCCGACGCCGGGCAATCGGCTTATTCTCGCCGCCAATCCCGACATGACCCCGGAAATTATCGAGCAGGCCATCGAGCAGATGCGCCGGCGCGCCATGCTGCAATCGCCGGACACGCAAACCCACGGCATTGGCACCATGACCTACGCGCGCTGGCAGCAGTTTTTCGACATTATGTCGACGCATGGCGTTTATCCGTCCACGCTTGATTGGCAACAGGCCTTCACCACACGATTTGTGAACCGGGCATCCGTCGGCGCGCCGACGCAGTGATGCGAGACACAAAAATGAACGACACGCTTTTTTTCGATCAGGTGCAAATGCGGTTTGACGACGGTACGACAGCGCTTGACGGATTGTCGTTGGATTTTCCCGCCGGCAGTTTCACCGCGCTTGTCGGCCCGTCCGGATGCGGCAAAAGCACAGCGCTGCGTTTGCTGGCCGGCCTCTTGACGGCCAGTTCGGGCAGTGTCACCCGCCCGACGCGCGACCAAATTGGTTTTGTGTTTCAAGACCCGACCTTGCTGGCGTGGAAATCGGCTTACGACAATATTGCGCTACCGCTCAAAATTGCCGGTCATGCGCGCGCCGATATCGACCGGCGCGTGAGCCAGGCATTGGATCTCGTCGGGCTTGCGGGCCGCGGCACGGCGCTGCCGCGCGAATTGTCGGGGGGTATGAAAATGCGCGTATCCTTGGCGCGCGCATTGGCGTCACAACCGCGCCTTTTGCTGTTGGACGAGCCGTTTGCGGCACTAGACGAACTGACGCGGTTGCGCCTCGATGACGATTTGCTGCGTATTTGGCAGCAAAATAAATGCACGGTGGTGTTCGTGACCCACAGCATTTCCGAAAGCGCTTATCTGGGCGAGCGCGTCGCCGTGCTGACTGATGGCGGGCACCTCGCGCATATCGAAAACGTGCCGGCGCCCGCCACGCGCGAAGATTTCCGCAGTTCGCCCGAATTTCATCAGGCCATGGGCAATATTGCAGCCGCGTTGGGCCATGATCTGTCGGCACGGGCCGGGACATGATGCTCCGGTATTTTCTGCCCGCATTGATCGGCGTTGTGACGCTCGGCATTTGGGAAATCTGGGTTGTTTTGGCGCATATTCCGCCCTTTGTTCTGCCCGCACCGCGCGCGATATTCGCAGCGTTGCTCGCCAATGCCGACACATTGTTCAGCGCGCTTTGGATGACATTATACATCACCGCCATGGCGTTTCTTTGGGCTGTTATTTCCGGCGTTGCGCTGGCTGTTATCTTTACCCGCGCGCGCATGATCGAGATGGCGTTTTACCCTTATGTCGTAACGCTGCAAGTCACGCCCGTGGTCGCCATCGCGCCGCTTATTCTAATCTGGGTTGGGTTTGACAATGTTGACCGCGCGCTCATTCTAATCGCGTGGATTGTCGCGTTTTTCCCGATGCTGACCAACACCGTGCAGGGCTTGCGCGCCACCGAGACCGGCCTGCACGAACTCATGACGCTGGCGCGCGCGCGCTGGTGGCAGCGGCTCATCTATCTGGAATTGCCGGCGGCGTTTCCGTCAATTCTGACGGGGGCCAAAATATCCGGCGGGCTGGCGCTCATCGGCGCGGTGGTGGCGGAATTTGTGGCTGGGTCGGGAACCAGCACCGGGTTGGCGTGGCGCATTATCGAAGCCGGCAATCGGCTTGAGATCGCCACCATGTTTGCCGCGCTGCTGCTTTTATCGCTTTTGGGCATTTTTATCTTCTACGCGCTCAGCTTTGTCGAATGGCTGGCCTTGCGGCGTTGGCATGAGAGTTTTCAGTCCAAATCCACATAAATTTTATGGGTAATTATTTATTTTACATTCAGTTGACGGAATTAACGAAAAGCGGCATTATCGCCCGAAATTCAGAGAAGTTTTATGGCCCAACACAGTTCTAAAGGCGCGCGTTTTCAGGCCGTCACCGCCAACCGGCTCAGTGATGGCGAGGTGGTTTATCTTACCGCCGACAATAGCTGGACGGAAATTTTCGCCGAAGCCGAGATTGCCGACGGGCCGGACGCCAGCGAAGCCCTGCTCGCGCGCGCTTTGGTAGACGGGTATGAAAAGCACGTGCTCGAGCCCTATCTGTTTGAAACCACCGAAGATGCGGGCGCCGGGTTCAGACCGGTCAGCGTGCGCGAAATCATTCGCGCCAAAGGCCCAACCGTGCGCCTTGATTTAGGCAAGCAAGCACGACACTAAGCACTCACTCAAGCGCAGGAAAAAACATGTATCGCTATGATGAATTCGATCACCAACTTGTCGCCGAGCGGGTTGCCCAATTTCGCGGACAGGTAGAGCGCCGCGTCAGTGGTGACCTGAGCGAAGACGCTTTCAAACCTTTGCGTTTGATGAACGGGGTTTATCTGCAACTGCACGCCTATATGCTGCGTGTTGCCATTCCCTATGGCACGCTGTCTTCGCGCCAGCTTCGCAAGCTGGCACATATTGCGCGCGTTTATGATCGCGGTTACGGGCATTTCACCACGCGCCAAAACATCCAATATAATTGGCCCGCCTTGGCGCGTATTCCCGATTTGCTGGCCGAGCTTGCCGAAGTTGAGATGCACGCCATTCAGACATCGGGCAACTGCATTCGCAATGTAACCTCAGACCAATATGCCGGTGCGATTGCCGACGAGATTGAAGACCCGCGCATTATTTCTGAGATTATCCGGCAATGGTCGACCTTCCATCCGGAATTTTCCTATCTGCCGCGCAAGTTTAAAATTGCCGTCACCGGCCACGCGCATGACCGCGCGGCCATCAAACTGCACGATATTGGCATTGTCATTGTGCAAAATGATGCTGGCGAGGTCGGCTATGAGGTGCATGTCGGCGGCGGCCAGGGGCGTACGCCCTTCATCGCCAAAAAGCTCGCCGAATTTGTGCCGAAAGACAAACTTCTGGCCTATCTGGAAGCGGTAATGCGCGTCTACAATATGCTGGGTCGGCGCGACAACTCGTACAAAGCGCGCATCAAAATTCTGGTGCATGAAACCGGCGAAGAAGAAATGCGACGGCTGGTCGAGGCTGAATTTGCCCAAATCGACGCCAGCAAAATGCTGGAAGTGCCGCAGGCCGAAATTGACCGCATCACGCGTTATTTTGAACCGCCGGCGTTTGAGATCCTGCCGGGCGAAAGCGCTGCGTTCAAAAAGGCGCAAGCCGAAAATGCCGCTTTCGCGCAATGGTGCCGCACCAATGTGGTGGCGCACAAACAGCCCGGCTATGGCATTGTCAATATTTCGCTGAAGCCGATTGGCGGCGTGCCGGGCGATGCAACAGATGTGCAGATGGACGCCATTGCCGATCTTGCCGAGGCCTATTCGTATGACGAATTGCGCGTGACGCATGAACAGAATCTGGTCTTGCCGCATATTCGCCTCGACGATCTGAAGACGGTTTACGACAAGCTGGCGGCCCATGATCTCGCCACCCCCAATCTGGGCCTGATCAGCGACACCATTGCGTGCCCGGGCCTCGATTATTGCAATCTTGCCAATGCGCGTTCGATCCCGCTGGCGCAGGAAATTTCCAACCGTTTTGCCGACCTCGATCGGCAATATGATATTGGCGAGCTGAAAATTAAAATCTCCGGCTGCATCAATGCCTGTGGTCACCACCATGTCGGGCATATCGGCATTTTGGGCGTCGACAAAAAAGGCACTGAGTTTTACCAAATCTCGCTGGGCGGCTCGGCTGACGAACACGCCAGTTTGGGCGACATTACAGGGCGCGCTTTCACCGAAGACACGATTGTCGATGCCATTGAAACGCTGGTCGAGACCTATGTCGATCTGCGCGCCGCAGATGAGCGCTTCATCGACACTTATCGTCGTGTTGGACTGACCCCGTTCAAGGAACGTCTTTATGCCGAACAGCAAAAAACTGATTATTGACGGTGCCGAAAGCACCGATATCTGGCAGCTTGTCGAGGACGAAACGCCGCTCGGTGATGCGCCTGCGATTATTTCACTGGCGCGCCTGTGCGCGGAAGGCACAAAACTTGCCGCAGACGCCAAACAGTTGGGCGTGGTGTTGCGCGCGGGCGACAAGCAGGGCGAAGATGTGCATGCATTACAGCCCTTTTTGGACAATCTGAGCCTCGTGGCCATTGAGTTTCCGGTCTACCGCAATGGCCGCGGCTATTCCGCCGCTCGCATTTTGCGCGAACAAATGGGCTTTGGCGGTGAAATTCGCGCCATTGGCGAAGTGCTGTTCGACCAGTGGCAGTTCATGCATCGGTGCGGCATTAACGCTTTTGAAGTCGATGCCAGTGTCTCGCTCGAAGCCTTTAACGAGGCCATGGGCGAATTGAGCGCAGCCTATCAGCCGGCCGCCGACACCCAGCGCGGCATTTTATGGCGGCGGCATAACTAGACCGCCTGAGACGAGGAAAAAATCCGCGTCATAGCGCGCGTCGCGCTCAACCCTTCAATATTGATTTCAGGTGTAATGCCGGAGGCAAGGTCGGCGACAATTTGTGCGGCGCCATGGCTGAATGTCCAGCCCAGAGGCCCATGCCCACTATTGACATAAAGCCCGGCAATATCCGCCACTGGCCCGATAAGCGGTGTGCCGTCGGGCGTCATGGGCCGGAAACCCACCCACGGCGATAGATTATCGGCCAGCGGCAAGTCGGGAAATAATTCGTTCACGCGTGCGCGCATGGCGGCCACCCGCGCAGGCACGATATCGGCGCGCGCGCCTATTTCGGCATAGCCCGCAACACGCAGGCGGTCGCCCAGCCGCGAGAACACCAGACGGTTTTTCAAATCCGTCAGCGATATTTCAGGTGCCGGTGCGCCCTTATCAAGCGGCACGGTTATCGAATAGCCTTTGACACCATAAATCGGCAATTTGACCCCTAGCGGGGCAAGCAGGTCAGGTGTTTTCACACCCGCAGCCAAAATAACGGCGTCGGCCTCAAAGCGCCGCGTCGCGCTCAAAACACCGCGCACGCGCCCGCCGTCACAAATGACCCGCGTCACCGGCATATTGCAGTGGCAAACAAAACGGTCGCGCGCAAACGTGTCGACAAGGCGCTTTGTGAATATATGCGCGTCACCGCTTTCATCGGCCTTGCCCCATACGCCACCCTCGAAAAGCCGCTTTTCCGCCGCCACACCAAGCGCAGGCTCGGCAGCGGCAATGTCTTCCGGCTCGAGCCATGACACCACCATGCCGCGCGCGCGTTGGTCGCGTATATGGGCGTGATCGATGTCGGCGCCCGCCGGAACCAGTTGCAAAATCCCTTTTTGGGCATCGTCATAGGCAAAATCATTGCCAAGCTCTGCGCGGGTGCGCTGCAAGCAATCCAGACTATAGCGCGCCAGTGCGAGATTGCGCGTCCGGCCGGCGGCGTGCGGCCGAGCGCGGCTGTTTGCCAAAAACGCCAGCAGCCAGGCCCATTGCGCCGGGTCGGCGCGCAAGCGCAAACGAAAGGGCGCATCGGCCCGCCAGCTGCGCGCCAGCATTTGCATCGGCAGACCGGGTTGCGACCATGGCGCGCTTTCGCTGACGGCAATCTGCCCGCCATTGGCAAAACTAGTGCCTGCGGCCAAAGTTTCGCCGGCCTCCAGCAACGTGACTTCGTGGCCGTGGCGCAGACATGCGTGCGCCGTCGTCGCACCGATAATGCCGCCGCCGACCACAATAATGTGCATGGGCTTATCCTTCGGGCGGCTCAAAAATTTCGGCAAGCGGCAAACTGCCTTGCGCGTGATAAATCGTGCGGCTGGGAAACGCAAAACCCGTCCCTGCGCCTTCGACAATCTCCTTGATGGCATAGGCGAGGTCTTGCTTGTGCGTCAGCCATGCCTGCCAGTCAGTGGTTTCGGTGAAGCAATAGACCATAATGTCGATGGAACTGTCGTTAAACCCGTCGACAAAAATCAGGCACGGCACTCGGTCATCGCTGATGAAGTTTGGATTGTCCTCCAGCCAGCTTCGGATCCGGCCGCAAATATCGCGCAGTTGGTCAGAACTCGTTTGATACTCAACGCCGATTTGCCAGAAAATGCGGCGGTAATTCATCTCGGAAAAATTAATCAGCGCATAATCTGCAAAGAAATTATTCGGCACGACCACGGGCACCTGGTCAAAACGCCGAATGCGCGTTGACCGAAAGCCAATATCTTCAACCGTGCCCTCAACAATGCCTTCCACCCGCACCCACTCGCCAATTTTGAAGCGCCGCTCGACCAAAATGGACACGCCCCCCAGCAGATTTTTGAACAGGTCTTGCGCGCCCAGCGCCACGGCAACCCCGAACAGGCCGAAGCCGGCAATAATCGGCCCGATCTGAATACCCCAAATTTGCAGCACCGTGGCGGCACCGGTGAGGATGATGCCCCAGCGCGCTATGGTCATCAGCCAGCGGACAATTTCTTTCGACAGCAATTCTTCGATCCGCCGCAGGCCGAAAAAAACCGGCGGCAGCGCCGCATGCAGGGTGGAAAAAATAACGATGGCGAGCAGACTGCGGAGAATTTTATCGGCAATTTCGGCGGGCAGACCCGTCAGTCCCAACGTGCCTTCGGCAAAAAACACGCCCATGACCAGAAACAGTAATTTGAGCGGTTCTTCAATGGCGTCGCGCAGTAAATCGTCGAACTCAGTTTCGGTGCGCTCGGTAATGCGCTCAAGGCGGCGCAGCACAAAACGCGTGAACAGTCCGCGCAAAGCCGCAAAAAACAGAAAAACACCCAGCGCCAGCATCAGCCGCGATACGCTGATATCCAGCACGCCATCGCGCCAAACCTGCGCCAGCATGACATAAAAGCTCTGAATTATTTCCGTCATGATTGCCAGTTTCCTTCGACCTTTTCTTCGAGAAAGTGACGCCCCTGTTTATCTTCGATTTCGACGACCCACATATCAGGGTCGCGCGCGATTTCACGGTCTAACATATCCTCTATCTGGTGATCAGGTGTCAAATGCGACGCCAATACCCGCCAGCTTCTCTCGCCGTTCATATCCGTGAATGCGACCAACAGGCCCGAGCGTCCGTCGAGCCGATTGACCCGCACATAAATGCCCCCCGCATCGGTGTCGCCGCGACGCGCGACAACGCCGACACATTCCGCGTTCACCCTGCGTACCAGCGCTTGCACATAGATTTCAGCTTTAACCCGCCACATATATTCCGGCTTACCATGAAGCGCCAGACACCGCAAAGCCCAACACCTTGCTGCCAAGCGCGGCAAAATATATCAGTTGCGCGGCTTGCGGCTTTGCGCGCTGCGGCCTAGTTTGTCGTCGAAAGGACATGCCATGTCACTGGAAAATCTGATTGCCGATTTCGAACTTTTCGATGATTGGGAAGACAGGTACAAATATATTATCGAACTGGGCAATGCGCTGGACCCGTTGAGCGTGGCCGAGCATAGCGATGACAACAAAGTGCCGGGCTGCGTTAGTCAGGTGTGGCTGGTCACCGAGCAAGAGGCCGACAAGCTGCGCTTTCGCGGCGATAGCGACGCCCATATTGTGCGCGGCCTGATCGCGATATTGCTAGACCTTTATTCAAACCGTGCGCCCGGCGACATTTTAACGATCGACGCGCAGGCGGCGTTCGAGAAATTGGGGCTGGGCGAGCATCTGACCCCGCAACGCTCAAACGGGTTTTATGCCATGGTTCAACGCATCCGAAACGATGCCACCGCCTCGTTGGAGGTTTGAAGGTCATAAAAAACCGCGAGCCGCGACAACCCCAGCTTGAGCACCAGCCGGCCCGAACGGCGCGGCAGGGCAAAAACATTCTCATGGTCTTCAAGCCCGCGCAATTCGCAACACATGTCGAGTACAAAATCCGCCAAGCCCAGGCCGACATAATCCAGCGCGTCACGCACGCGACGGCGCGCATCGATGAAATGATGATCGGTTTCGCCATAGCCGCCGCCATCGACATAATCGGGACGCGACCAATCCATGCCTAAGCGCCCCGGCCCCTGAGATTTGAAAACATCGCTTTGTAATTGCAGGCCGGCGGCAAATTCCGCATCCGATATGCCGAACCGCGAGCCGTTGGGCCGTATACGGGCAAACTCAAGCGCGGTTTGCCCGACATTGCGCTGCACAGGCGCGCCGTCATCGGTTTTGAAGGTTTGTCTCAGCTGATGCTGGGCCTGAAAACCGTCGGTCGCATCGGGGTCGCGCTCCAAATGCCGCCGTACCCATGCCCGCCCGGTGGTATTCAAAACAAATCTGCCATCGGTTTCGTGCATCAGATCCGACGCCACCCAGCGACCAACCGTGTCGCCGGCCACGCGGCCATTGGCCGTCGGGCGATCATTGCGAAAAAGCTGAAACGCATCGCCTGCCCGATTGGGCCGCAAGCTGGTTTCCGATTTCAAAAGACGCTTGCCCAGCCGGCGCAACGCCTGAGAATCACCGGGGGTCAAGCCCGGCTCCATTTTGGCCGCCCAAAACCTGGCCGTGCATGTGATTGTCCATTTCGTTCAAGGCCAGTTCGGAGAAAAACAATAATTTGTCGGCGCTCGGGTCGTCGCGCGAGTCTTCAATGCGGCGGCACCCATTGGCGACGCTTGTGCGGTCGCGATAGGTAAACTTGCCGAGTTGGGTAAAGTTGACGCCGAAGACCACATGGCTCAGATAATGCAGCGTATGGCGCGCAGCCGACAACTGACGCTTACCACGGCTGGCACTCATAATATGCGCGTCGCACGTTAGAAATACACAATTTACAAAGCTCGGTACCAGCCGCAGCCGATTGCGAACCACGAATAGCGACCAGTCTTCGGGGTCGGCGGTTAAATGCGATAATGTGTCTTTGCGGCTTTTTCGTAGTTTTATCGGCATGACATTCACCTATTTTTATTGGTTATTATGCGATTATCAATTATCGCGGCGAAAAACATGAGCGGGTATATTCTTAAATTTTCCTGTTATTTTCATATAGTTATAAATTAACGAATCAGTAAGCACAAATCATTATTCTTATTTTATGTGTACTTTTCAGACTCAATGAAGCTAACATGCACAGCTATAAAAATCGCGTTCCACTAATACAAAAAAGAAAAAGGATCAGCCATGGCCCGACGTCAAAACGATAAACTTTCCAAGCGCGCCGCTCAGGATGCGTCGAATATATTTACGCTGCCCGAGCAAATTGACGGCCCTGTCGGTGGGCTGAACCGCGACGGGCTCGATTTCATCAACACATTGCTCTATGGCTACCGCTTCGGCAATCAGGTGTTCAACACCGTCACCCCCCATCACGAAGACTGGATCATGCTGTTTGTCGTTCTGGCGAACGACGCTGAGGCGCGCGCGACGGTCACCAAAAACATTGTCGAGATTACCGGGCGGGCCTATGGCACGGTGCGCGCCTCATTGCAGCGTTTCGAGCAGCTTGGCTATATCGAACCCAATCAGCGAATAGGCCGTTCTGAGCTTTACGTGCCGACACCTGCCATGAAGCGCGCCGTCAATGATTTTGCGAAAAAATTCTGGCCGCATATCCAAAAGGTCAGAAATCAGTCGGCGCGGGTCAAAGACCCGGCTTAAAACCCAACCTCGAGGCTCGGTATAAAGGCGATAGCCTTCTCCTACGCCAGACTGTATAGTCCCGTCTCTTTATACGGGGACTGTAGTGTCGCAAACTTCGACAACCGACAGGTTGATCAATCCTTTTCACGCCTATCTTGGGGGTGTCGCCAGCTGGTTCGCCAATATGGGCCTGCAATTCGTCATGATTCCGACGCTGGCGGTCATCTATCTCGAAACCTCGGCAACGAAACTGGCGTTGGTACAAATCAGCCTGTCGGGGCCACAGATCCTTTTATTGCTTTTCGCTGGTGCGCTGGCTGATCGCACCAATGGGCGCACCGTGCTGGTCAATATTCATCTGATCGCCACCGTACCGCCCGTCATTTTGGGCTGGCTCGTCTGGAGCGGCGGGTTGGAATATTGGCACCTCATCATCTATGCGCTGTCAGCCGGGGTTATATCGTCATTTTCGGCACCCACGCGCGATGCCATGTTAACGCGCGTCACGCGCGCCGGTGTGCAAAGCGCCGTGATGATGGCATTGATTACGCAATTTGTTGCCCAGCTTATCGGCTTTTCGCTGGCCGGGCTTGCCGCGCCGGTGGCCGGGCCATGGGCCCTGCTCGCCTTGCAGGTCGTGGTGATGGTGTTCGGGCTGGCTTGCGCCCTCGCCCTACCCTCCTTACCGCCGAAAGCGCCAATGCACGACCCCGAGACCCCCGATCGCGGCTGGCGCACGGGCGTCGACGCCGTCATCCAGTCGCCGACGCTTTATCCGGTTATTTTATCGACCATTTCGGTGGGCATTTTCTTCATCGGTATTTTCATGGTCGCCCTGCCGCTCATCGTCCGCAATGTGTTTGGCGGCGGACAAATGGAAATCAGCATCATGAATTTCTGTTTCTGGGGCGGTACAATCTGCACATCGCTGTTTTTGCTGCGTCGACGCCCGATCGAACGGCGCGGTCGCGCCATGGCGCTGGCGCAATTTGCCGGTTCCTTGTCGCTCATATTGGTGGTGTTTGCGCCCAATTTCACCACCTTATGCGCGCTGATTACATGCTGGGGGCTGGCCGCGGGCGTCAATATGGCCATGGGGCGCACGGTCGTGCAAATCGAAGCGCCCGAGCATGCGCGCGCGCGCGTTTTGGCAATCTACAATATGGGCTTTTTGGGCGCGGCTCCCATTGGTGCCATGCTGACAGGGCTTGCCGCCGAGTGGATTGGCCCGCAAGCGGCAACCGGCTTGTTTGCCGGCATGATGCTGGTGTTCACCGTATGGTTTATTCTGTTCACGCCGGTTTTGCGTATCCGGCGCCACCCCAGCGAGATTTAACCCCCGCCTGTGAGGTTTATTTCTTGAAACCCGGTTCTTCCCACCACGGATAGAACTCGGGCATATCGGTGCTTGGACGATCGCCAAACGCCGGCGGGCGCTTTTCAAGAAACGAATTAATGCCTTCTTTCGCGTCGCTTTGACGCCCGCGCCCAAACACCGCGCGGCTGTCAACGCGGTGGGCGGCCATGGGATGGTCGGCTCCCAGCATGCGCCACAGCATTTGCCGCGTGAGCGATATCGACACAGGCGCACTCATCTGCGTCATGTTTCGGGCAATGTCGCGCGCCCGGTCAAGCAAGTCGGCTTGTGTTACCACCTCGCTCACCAGCCCGCCATGCAAGGCTTCCTCGGCCGCAAACACCTCGCCCGCATAGCACCATTGCAAGGCTTGGGAAATGCCCACAATGCGCGGCAAAAACCAGCTCGAACACGCCTCGGGCACAATGCCGCGGCGCGCAAAAACAAAGCCAAATCGCGCATTATCAGAGGCGATACGCACATCCATGGGCAGCAACATTGTGGCCCCGACGCCAACCGCAGCCCCGTTGACCGCACCGATAACGGGTTTGATGGAATTAAAAATTCGCAATGCCAAAATACCGCCCGTATCGCGCAATATTTCGCTGTCCCAGTTGATCGATCCGTCGTCATTGACCGCCGACGGCTTGGCCGCTTCGCCATGCCGTTTGGCGTAATCAAATGTTTTGTCGCCCTCGGAAAGATCTGCGCCGGCGCAAAATGCCCGCTCGCCGGCGCCGGTTACAATAATGGCGCGCACCGTGTCATCGGCATCGGCCTGATCGAGAGCTTCGATCATCTCGTGCATCATGCGCGCGCTGAACGCGTTCATCACATCGGGGCGGGTCAGGGTTATGACCAATACGCCATCGTCTTCTTTTTGTGTTTCAATCGTTTGATAATCGGTCACTGCCGTCTCCCTCAATCTGCATGGACTTGCTCAAAATTTCCATATCTCTATAGTTTCTTCAAGCTGAGATTTTCAAAGTTGGGGGACCCGTTCACATGCATCCTTATATTCACGCCGCAAACAATCCGGACAAGCCTGCCTATATCATGGCCGAGTCTGAGGAAATCATTACCTATAAGCAGCTTAATGAAAGGTCGAACCAGATTGCCAATCTGCTGCGCGCCCGCGGTCTTCAGCAGGGTGACGGCATTGCGATGTATATGGAAAACAACGCGCAATATTTTGAAATTTGCTGGGCGGCGCAGCGCGCGGGGCTGTATTTTACATGCATTTCCTACCGCCTGACGGCCCCGGAGGTTGACTATATTGTGCGCGATTGCAAAGCGCGGGCGTTTTTTACCTCCGATCTCGTCAAGGATGTCGCCGCCGAGCTGGTGTCGGTTTTGCCGGATCTCGATGCCATGATCATGGTGAACGGCGCCATTGACGGTTATGAGGATTATTTGTCGCTGCGCGATGCCCAGCCCGTAACGCCGATTGCCGAAGAAGCGCGCGGCATCGACATGCTGTATTCATCCGGCACGACGGGGCGACCGAAAGGTATTCGACGGGCATTGCCGGGCGATGCCATCGATTCCGCAGACGGGCTGCTGGGCCTTGTCAGCCTCATCTATCAAGTTGACGAAAACGCCAAATATTTGTCGCCGGCCCCGCTCTATCATGCAGCACCCTTGCGCTACAATATGGCTGTACAACAGCTGGGCGGCACGTGCGTTGTGATGGAAAATTTCGACCCCGAAGCAGCTTTGGCATTGATCGAGAAACACAAATGCACGCACAGCCAATGGGTGCCGACCATGTTCGTGCGAATGCTGAAACTGCCCGAAGACGCGCGCACCAGATATGACACATCATCGATGAAAGTCGCCATTCACGCCGCCGCGCCGTGCCCCATCCCTATCAAGCAACAAATGATCGATTGGTGGGGGCCGGTGATTTACGAATATTATGCCGGCAGCGAAGGCAATGGCTTTACAGCCATTAATTCCGAGGAATGGCTGACCCATAAAGGCTCGGTCGGGCGCGCGCTTATGGGTACCATTCATATTTGCGACGATGACGGGAATGAACTGCCGGTTGGCGAAGCGGGCACGATTTTCTTCGAGGCCGAAGACGCCAATGCCGCGGGCTTTGAATATTACAATGACCCGCAAAAGACCTCCGAGAGCCGGCATCCGACGCACGCGCACTGGTCGACGCTGGGCGATGTGGGCCGTGTCGATGATGAGGGGTTTTTGTACCTCACCGACCGCAAAGCGTTCATGATCATTTCCGGCGGCGTGAATATTTACCCGCAAGAGGCCGAGAACGCGCTGGTAACACATCCCAAAGTCGCCGATGTCGCCGTGATCGGTGTGCCGAATGAAGATTTTGGCGAAGAGGTCAAGGCGGTTGTGCAGCCGGTTGACTGGAGCGAAGCTGGCCCTGAGCTTGAAGCCGACTTGATCGCGTTTTGCCGCGCGCAGCTGGCGGCGATAAAATGTCCGCGTTCGGTGGATTTCGACATGGAACTGCCGCGCCACCCGACGGGCAAGTTGTACAAGCGTCTTGTGCGTGACAGGTATTGGGGGAAGAGTGACTCAAAAATCGTCTGACCCGAAGACGACCGAGGCACTGGCGCGCGCGCGTGGTGTGGCGCTGCCCGCAGACGGGCAGTTGACGCGCGACATGTTCACGGAGGACTTTGTCGGCTTCATGCGCGATGTGTCGCGCGCGCAAGACGGGGATTTTGAATTTCGCAGCGACGAAGCGCGCGAGGCCGACAGGGCGGAGATTCTGGGCGATCACCCGTCAGGCGAAGATTTGTGGTTTTTCGGTTATGGCTCGCTCATCTGGAACCCGGCTGTTTTGATCGAAGAGACCTCAGCCGCCACGCTGGAAGGCTATCATCGCGCGTTCTGTCTCAGTCTGGTGATCGGGCGCGGCACGCCGCAAAAGCCGGGCTATATGCTGGCGCTCGAAGAGGGTGGCACGTGCAGTGGGGTCATTCATCGCATCCGGGCGGACAAGATTGACAGCGAAACATGCATATTATGGCGCCGCGAAATGTTGGGCACGGGCTATCGCAGCATTTGGGCGCACGTGCAAACCCCGCACGGCCCCCAACGCGCGCTGACCTTTATTGTTAACACCGACAGCCCTCGCTATGTCGGCCAGCCCGATGATGCGACCCTGATTGCCGGCATTGCCGAGGCGCAAGGCCCCATTGGGAAAAATGCCGATTACGTCTTTAGCCTGTGCGACCATCTGGCCGCGTATGGCATGCCCGACGCGCAGCTTGAAACACTGGCCGCAAGGGTGCGTGAATATATGGACAAGATGGCTTGACGCCACGAGCCCATGCCGTCACATTTGGCTAAATTAAACGAGGAGTTTCGACATGAAAGTTTTTGAAAATCTGGACGCTTATGCAGCCGAAGTCGGCAATGAAATTGGCGTCAGCGAATGGATGGTTGTTGATCAAGACCGCATCAATAAATTCGCCGAAGCGACCGGCGACCACCAATGGATCCATATTGATGGCGAACGCACGCAGCGCGAATTGGGCATGCCGACCATCGCCCATGGCTTTTTGACGCTGTCGCTGCTGGCCTCGCAAGATTTACAAATCTCGGCCATTAAAAGCGTGACCCGCGGCATTAATTACGGCTCGAACAAAGTGCGCTTCACCAATATGGTGCCCGTCGATTCACGCGTCCGCCTGCGGAGCACGCTGAAATCCGCCGAACCCAAAGCCGGCGGCACGCTGTTCACCAGCGAGGTCAAGGTCGAGGTCGAGGGTCAGGAAATGCCGGCGCTGGTGGCGGAATCGCTGACACTGCTTTTTGAATAGACGCGAGCCGCGTTGATGGGAAAGAAAAAAGACGACACCGTCTGGCCGGTTATGAAGGACGACGCCGAATGGCGCGCCCAATTGACGCCGGAACAATATCACGTCACCCGCGAGGCGGGCACCGAGCGGGCATTTACCGGGCCGGACTGGGACACCAAAACACCCGGCACCTATCACTGCATTTGCTGTGACCAGCCCTTGTTCGTCTCGGGAACGAAATATGACAGCGGCACGGGTTGGCCCAGCTTTTTTCAGCCGATTACACCCGACGCAGTGGCCGAACGCGCGGATAATTCGCTGTTCATGCGACGCACGGAAGTTGTGTGCAGCAGTTGTGGCGCGCATTTGGGCCATGTCTTTCCCGACGGCCCGCCCCCGACCGGTCGCCGCTACTGCATGAACGGCACGGCTTTGCGGCTTGCCCCCGCCGCCGACGGCGAAACCGGAAACTAGCCATGTCCACCCCCGTTCCACCGCCTGCACCGCAGGCCGCCCGTGTGCCGCATCGCGTGTCGCATCATGGCGATACGCGCGACGACGAATATGCCTGGTTGCGCGATGATAACTGGCAAGCCGTGATGAAGCAGCCCGAGGCGCTCGACAGCGATATTCGCGCGCATTTGGAAGCCGAAAACGCCTACACCGCCGCGATTATGGAGCCGACGCAGGAGCTTCAGCAAAACCTCTTTGCGGAAATGCGCGCGCGCATTGAAGAAGACGAGGCTTCGGTGCCCGTCACGATCGGAAAACTGGACTGGGCGACGCGCTATCAAAAAGGTGGCGAGCACGTTCTGGTGTGTTGGGGCCCGCCCGACAGCCGTGTCGAAGACATGGCCGTCGCGCTCGACGGCAATGTCGAGGCAGCGGGCAACGATTATTTCAAACTGGCGGGCTACACGCCTTCCCCCGACGGGTCTATGCTGGCATGGAGCTATGACGATAAGGGGTCGGAATATTTTACCTTGCGCGTCCGAAACCTTACCGACGGCAAAGACACGCAAACCCATCTCGTCGACACAACCGGCACGGCGGCTTGGTCGGGTGATAACCGGTACTTATTTTACGTCGCGGTTGATGAAAACCATCGGCCCGGCAAAGTGATGCGACATCGGTTGGGCACTGCCCAAAGCGACGATGTGTGCGTGTACACCGAGGCCGATGCGGGATTTTTCGTGTCGTTGGACGATACGCGCAGCGGGCGCTTCATTGTGATTTCAGCGCATGACCACGAAACATCCGAATGTTGGCTGATCCCGACGCAAGCGCCCGAAACCGCGCCGATATGCGTCGCCGCGCGCACCCCCGGCATTGAGTATGAACTGGATGACGACGCCGCCCATGACAAGCTGGTATTGGTCACCAACTGGTCGCCCGACGGTCGGGCAGAAGATTTTCTCGTCGCGCAGGCACCCGTGCCGACCCAAAATGCCGACCGCACGGCTTGGCAGATTATACGCCCGCATGAACCCGGCTGTCTGGTTTTGGATGCCGTGCCGTTCAAAAATCACTTGGTATTTTTGCTGCGCGAAAACGCCCTCCCCCGCATCGTGATCGAAAACAAAGCCACGGGCGCAAGGGCGGCGATCGAATTTGACGAAGAAGCCTATGAGCTCGCGTTGGGCGCGATGGGCGTTTACGACACGCATATTGTGCGCTTCACCTATGCCTCGATGACCACGCCGATGCAAACCAGTGATTATGATATGGACAGCGGCGCACGTATTTTACGCAAGACCCAGAACTTGCCCTGCGGACATGACCCGGCTGACTATGTGACCCGCCGCATCACCGCAATCAGCCATGACGGTGCCGAAGTGCCCGTGTCAGTTGTCTATCACCGCGACACCAAGCTGGACGCCAGCGCGCCAGTATTACTCTATGGCTATGGCGCTTACGGCATCACCATTCCGGCCGGATTTTCCGTGACGCGCCTCAGCCTTGTCGCGCGTGGGTTTATTTACGCCATCGCGCATATTCGCGGCGGCAAGGCACGCGGCCATAATTGGTTCATGCAGGGACGCGGTGCCAAAAAGACGAACAGCTTTGAAGACTTTGCAGCCGCGGCGCGCGCGCTGATTGAGCGCGGCTGGACGCAAGCGGGCAATATCACCATCCATGGCGGCAGTGCGGGCGGCTTGCTGGTCGGGGCCACGCTCAACCTGGCACCCGAATTGTTTCGCGCCGGCGTTGCCGAAGTGCCGTTTGTCGACGTGCTGACCACAATGCTCGACGACACGTTGCCGCTGACCCCGCCGGAATGGCCCGAATGGGGCAACCCGATTGAAAGCGCGACCGATTACGCAACCATCAAGGCCTACGCGCCGTATGAGAATATTCGCGCGATACACTATCCGCATATTCTGGCAACCGGCGGTTTGACCGACCCGCGTGTTACTTATTGGGAGCCGGCAAAGTGGATTGCGCGCCTGCGGGCGCGGCGTACCGATACGGGTCTCACCCTGTTGCGTACCGAAATGACGGCCGGGCATGGCGGCAAGGCCGGTCGATTTAATCAGTTGCACGAAATCGCCTTTGTTTACGCCTTCGTCATTTTCGTTCACACTGTCTTGAGGGAGAAAAACAATGACAACAGACTTCAAGATTGACGACGCCGATGCGCTGGGCTTTGACCCCGCGCGCCTCGACAGTATTCCAGATTTTTTCGAAACATATCGCGCGCGCGAAAAGCTGTCGGGATACAGCATTCTTGTCGCGCGCAACGGTAAAATCGCGCATCAGTCGCAGCGCGGGCACAGCGCCTTTGATGGCGGTCACGAATTGAACACGGATACGATTTTCCGGATTTATTCGATGACCAAGCCGATCACCAGCGTCGCCATTATGATGCTGGTCGAGCGCGGCAAAATTATGCTGCAAGACCCCGTGACGAAATATCTGCCGCAATTTGCCAATATACGCGTATTTGAAAAGGGCACACCGCGGGAATACACCACACGCGAACCCGAACGCATGATCACTGTGCATGATTTGATGACGCATCAATCGGGCCTGACTTATGACTTCATGCTCGCCCATCCGGTCGACGCCTTATATCGCAATCAGCGGATCAATGGTGCGCGATCGGAGCATTTCGGATTGGCCGAATTTATCGACAAAATTGTCGAATTGCCGCTTTTATTTTCCCCCGGCCAACAATGGAATTATTCCGTATCGACCGACGTGCTGGGTCGTATCATTGAAGTGGTGTCGGGGCAGACGCTTGATGTTTTTCTGAGAGAAAATATTTTCGTGCCGCTCGGCATGAACGATACAAGCTTCACCATTGACGACGACAAGCGCGCCCGCCTTGCCCATAATTATTCGCGCGATCCGGTAAGCGGGGTGACAAGCCTTGCCGACGCGCCGGAGAAAACGATTTATGCGCCGGGACGCAAATTTCTGTCCGGCGGGGGCGGCTTATTGTCGACGATTGGCGATTATCTGAAGTTTTGCGAAATGATGCGCTGCCATGGTGTGTTGAACGGCGCGCGCATTTTGGGACGCAAAACAGTTGCCTATACGACAAGCAATCATCTGCCAAATGGCGAAACACTGATGGATCGCGCATCGGGCAGCTTTTCGGAAGTCAGCTATGGCGGCACCGGCTTTGGCCTCGGCTTTTCGGTGGTGGTGGATCCGCAATATGCGCCGACCACTACCTCGCGCGGCGTGTATTCATGGGGCGGGCTGGCAAGCACGTTTTTCTGGGTCGATCCGGAAGAGGAAATGGTCGTCATTTTGATGACCCAGCTTATGCCGTCGGGCACCTATCCGCTGCGCCCGCAACTGCAACAACTTGTGTACAGCGCGCTGCAATAAATCTTGCAAAAAGCCTTGCACTATCTTCGCCAATCCGCTTGCTTTCGGGATGTTTAGACCTAATATCCGTGCATAAGCTTATGGAGGTTTCAAAATGGCTTTACCTGAGTTTTTACAGAATAATTTGCGCGTGCCGGTTGTCGGATCGCCGCTGTTTCTAGTATCCGGCCCGGAATTGGTGATCGCCCAGTGTAAAGCAGGCATTATCGGTTCTTTCCCCGCGCTCAATGCGCGCCCGGCCGAAGTGCTTGACGAATGGCTGACGCGCATCAATACCGAATTGGAAGAATATAAGGCGGCCAATCCAGATGCGATTGTTGCCCCTTACGCGGTCAACCAAATCTGCCACGCCTCGAATGACCGGTTGTTTGTGGATATGGAAACTTGCGTCAAACACAAAGTGCCGATCATTATCACCAGCTTGCGCCCGCCGGCGGAGATTGTCGAAGCGGCCCATTCCTATGGTGGCGTGGTTTATCACGATGTCATCAATGTCAAACATGCGAAAAAAGCCGCCGAAGAAGGCGTCGACGGCCTCATTCTGGTTTGTGCTGGCGCCGGCGGTCACGCGGGCGCGCTCAGCCCGTTTGCGTTGCTGCGCGAGGTCAAGGAATGGTTCGACGGCACGATTTTGCTGTCGGGGGCGATTGGTGACGGCTTCTGCGTCGCCTCGGCGCTTGCCATGGGTGCCGACCTTGCCTATATGGGCACGCGCTTCATCGCCACCGAAGAGGCCAATGCCGACCAAGGCTATAAAGACATGCTTATCCAGTCTGCCGCCGACGATGTTGTCTATTCGTCGCTGTTCACGGGCGTGATGGGCAATTACCTCAAACCCTCGATCGCCGCCGCCGGGCTTGACCCGAATAATCTGCCCGAAGCCGATAAATCGAAAATGAATTTCGGTTCGGGCGGCAATATGAAATCAAAAGCGTGGAAAGATATTTGGGGATCGGGCCAAGGCATTGGGGGCATCCAAGATGTCGAGCCGGTCGAGGCCGTCGTCAGCCGCTTGGAAGCCGAATATCGCCAAGCGATTGACAGTCTCGTTCAACGCGCTTCGTAAGGCCCTATATGCTTGACCCGTTCATGCGCCGCCTGATCGATCCGCCCCTGAAGGGGATGGCATTGATTTGGCCGCGCAGGGTCAGCGCCAACCAAATTACCATTTTCGGTTTTGTGCTTGGCGTCGGCTGTTTTCTGGCGATTGCCACCAATAATATGATGGCGGCGCTTGTTTTGCTGGGGCTCAACCGCTTTGCCGACGGGCTGGACGGGGCTGTGGCGCGCGCCCAAACCCCCAGCGAACTGGGCGCGTATCTTGATATTGTCTCGGATTTCGTGCTCTGGGGGCTTTTGCCCATCGGGTTTATTATTCTCGACAGCGGCAATGCCATCGCAGCCGCCGTTTTGCTTTCCAGCTTTTCAATGTCGATGACGGTGTTTCTTGCCTTTGCGATTATGGCTGAAAAGCGCGGGCTGGAAACCGACGCGCAAGGACGCAAAAGTTTCTTCTACGTCGCCGGCCTTGCCGAAGGCACCGAAACCATCGCCTTTTTTGCCATTGTCCTCATCTGGCCCGGCGTGTTTGTGCCGGCAGCGTTTATTTATGCAGCCATTGTATATTTGTCGGTCATCGGGCGTATTGCCAGCAGCTATCTGGTTTTGAAGGATTTGGCGTCGGATACAAAAGCCGACTGAAATGATGGCTGGGAAGATGGCTCGGACAATGGCTGGGGTGGCAGGATTCGAACCTGCGCATGGCGATACCAAAAACCGCTGCCTTACCACTTGGCTACACCCCAACTGTTGGCGAAAATACAAGGCA
>MDTB01120561.1_pt1 | contig 21183 bp, 24 predicted proteins | sample 811161 | NCBI WGS metagenome assembly MDTB01 (sample SAMN05326650, study PRJNA326480) | marine metagenome | isolation source: seawater | place: Mediterranean Sea | collected 2009
GATGGTGCTAATAGTTATATAAAAGATGTTGGCACTGGTGGTTTATATATTAGAGGAAATGTAGTTGCCTTGCAAAATGGTACTGGAGAAACCTATATTCAAGGTACTTCTAACGGAGCAGTAGCAATAAATCATGATAATGCACAAAAATTTACAACTACATCTTCTGGAGTTTCGGTCACTGGACTTATGGCAAGTACGACTGCGACTGCAGACTCGGCCACAATAGGTAATCTTGCAGTAACTAATTTAGTAGTATCTTCGGGTGATTCTGCTACGATAACAAATATTGCTTCTAATTCAATAAACACAAATGCATTACAAGTAGATGATATCACAATAGATGGTTCTACTATTTCTGATGCTGGAGACTTAACATTAGATGCGGGTGGTGATATTATTCTTGATGCAGATGGCGATAACATTTACCTAAAAGCAGGAGGCGGTAATCAATCTTCATTTTCTTTTATAAATGGTGATGTTTATTTAGGTGTAGAAACACAAGACAAAGATTTAATAATTAGAGGTAACGATGGTGGTTCAACAATAACTGCATTAACATTAGACATGTCTGCCGCTGGTGCGGCAACATTCAATGACCAAGTAACTCTTGGTGGTAATTTAATCCATGCAGGAAACCTTACTCTAGATGTAGGTGGTGATATAACACTAGATGCAGATGGTGGAGATATTAAATTAAGCAATGGTGGTACTCAGTTTGCAAACTTTGGTGACGCCACTGGTGCTGTACATATAGATGCTGTAGTTTCAGATGATGATATTAAATTTAGAGGTGTTAGTGATGGCACTACATTTACTGCATTGACATTAGATATGTCTGATAGAGGTAATGCAATCTTTAGTGCTGGTGGTACCTTTAATAGAAGAACTGAAATATCAACTGATTCTGATTATCAACTTAAAATTGATAATGGTAGTAATATTTGGTATAATCGAGTTCAAGGTGATGGCACTTATGCTATACACTTAAATGGTACTGGAAATATTCTCTATGCGACTGCAACTGGTATAGGTGTCACGGGTAATGCAGATGTATCTGGTACATTAACAGTTGGTAATCTAAATGTAGACTCTGCAGACATAATTAAGATTGCAAGAGATAATCTATCTACTGCAAATTCGTCTGCATTAACTTACGATAGTGCTGGTGGTCAGTTTGGATTAAATGCAAATCATGTAATGGCACTAATACAAACAGTTGACTCAAATGGTAGTGGTCTAAATGCCGCAACATTAGATGGTCAAGAAGGTACACACTACAGAATTAACGTATACAATAACTCAGGAACTCTATTGAATTAATAGATAAATAGTAATATGGCGAAAATAAGTAATAGAAATGATTTTAGAGACTATGTACTTCGTAGACTCGGATATCCAGTCATAGAAATAAATGTAGACGATGACCAAATCGAAGATAGAATTGATGATGGTCTACAGTTATTTCGTGAATATGCCGCTGATGGACAGTTAAGAATTTTTCAACCTGTACTAATTACTCAAGCAATGCTTGACGTTAAATCAATTAATTTAGATACTGCTTTACCAACAATTGCTGGTAGAATACTTGATGTTGTAAAAGTTTTTATGATAGGTGATTCAACATCAAATGTAAACTTCTTTGACATTAAATATCAAATGCGATTAAATGACCTTGCAGACTTGGCAACAGGTGTAGGTGATTTAGCATATTACGAACACATGCAACAATATCTTTCAATGATTGATTTAAAACTAACTGGTCAACCTCAAATACAATTTAATAGACATAGTTCTAACTTGTTTATTCAAGGAGATATGGGTCCAACTGGTGATATAAAAGTTGGCGATTATGTTATGATTGAAATGTTTATTGAGTTAGCAGATAGTGTTGGTGGTGTTTACAATAATTTATTTATGAAAAATTACGTAACTGCTATACTAAAAAAACAATGGGGAGAAAATATAAGTAAATTTGAAGGCATGACTCTCCCTGGTGGTGTGACGTTAAATGGTAGACAATTGATTGATGATGCTAAAGAAGAAATAGAAAAAGAAATAGAAAAATTAAGAAACGAGTATGACAATCCGCCTAATTTCTTTGTAGGGTAGGTCATGGCAACAAACCAGTATTTTAAAACAAAAGTTCGTTCAGAACAACAACTCTTTGAAGATTTAGTTATTGAATCTCTCCAGATGTTTGGACAAGATGTTTATTATTTACCTAGAGAAGTAGTTAACAAAGATAAACTTTTTTTAGATGATGTACCATCTAGATTTTCAGATGCATATAAAATAGAAATGTATATTGAAAATACAGAAGCATTTGAAGGTGAAGGAGATTTATTTACTAAGTTTGGCATAGAATTAAGAGACCAAGCAAACTTTGTTGTATCTCGAAAGCGATGGGTACAATTAGTTGGTAAACGACTAGAAGTAGCAAATTTTAGACCAAGAGAAGGTGACTTAATATTTTTACCAATGTCTGAGTCTATGTTTGAAATACGTAAAGTTGAAACAGAAACACCATTCTATCAATTAAAAGATTTACCAACATTTAGATTGCAATGTGAATTGTTTGAATACAATGATGAAGACTTTGATACTGGTGTTGCTGACATTCAAGAGATTGAAGAAAAGAATGCATTTACTTATGACCTTCGTATGGATTCTCAAGGTGTGCCAGGATTTATTGTGGGTGAAACTATAACACAATCATTTGGTACGTACAGTATGTCTGGTGAAGTTTCATTTAAGTCTGATTCAGATAACACAATTTATGTTGTTCATAGTGGAGCAACAGATGGATTGTTTCATGAGTGGACAACAAATGCTATAGTATCAGGTGGTACAAGTCTTACTCTTGCAACACCTTCATTAGTAAAACAAATACAACAAATACAAGAAGATGCTCAGAATACTGTATTCGATGACTTTGAATCAGACTTTCTAGACTTTAGTGAAGGTAATCCGTTTGGAGATATGACATAATGTTTGGTACTCATTTTTATCACAAAAGAGTTCGAAGTGCTGTAAGTGTCTTCGGGTCATTATTTAATAATCTTTATGTGCTTAGACAGAACTCTGCAGGTGAAACTATTTCACAAGTTAAAGTGCCACTATCATATGCACCAAAAAGAAATTTTCTTGCTAGAATAGAAGCAATGACAAATGGTGAACAAAACGAAAGAGTTGTTGCAATCAAATTACCACGTATGTCTTTTGAAATAAATGGTATAGCATATGATGAAACAAGGCAGTTAAATAAAATGAATAACTTAAATAAAGTACTTGCTGGTTCAACAGTATCAAGACAAAAGTTATTTACTGCAACACCATACAACATTAATTTTGATTTAAATGTTTATGCTAAGTCTCAAGACGATGCATTACAAATAGTAGAACAAATATTTCCATTCTTTACACCACAATATACTGTTTCTGTAAAACCTTTTACTAATGTTGCATTAAGTGAAGATGTACCAATTACATTAACAAGTGTGTCTTTTTCAGATGACTTTGAGGGTTCAATAGAACAAAGACGAACTATTGTTTATACACTAAGTTTTGAAATGAAGATAAACTTTCATGGACCACTTGGCACAAGTAAAATTATTCGTGAAGTTAGTAATAACTTGTTTATCATTGATAGTGCGGCAGATAGTGGTGATTACTACAAAACACAACAAATTACGCCAACACCAACAAATGTGACTGCAGATAGTGATTATGGATTTAATACTGTAGATTCAGATAACATTAGTAATATATAATAGTATGAGTGAAGATAAAGATAATAAGAATATAGATGCCGATTACGAGTATAGTCGAAAAACATACTACGAATTAATAGAAAAAAGTAAAGAGACTTTGGATTTAATGGCAGATGTTGCTAGAGAATCAGAACACCCACGTGCTTTTGAAGTATTTGGGAACATGGTAAAACAAATAGCAGATGTTAACGACAAGTTAATGGACGTAAATGCTAAGTTAAAAAAAGTTAAAACAGAAGAAGACATTAAACAAATAGGACAAACAACTAATAATCTTTTTGTAGGTACAACTGCAGAACTACAAAAACTTATAAAAAAAGAGAATGTTATAGATGTTGAACCCGAAGAGTGAAACTTATCTTGGTAATATTAATGTTAAACGTGATGGTGTTCAACATGACTTTACTAAAAAAGAAATTAAAGAATATGTCAAGTGTAGTCAAGACCCTGCATATTTTTGTGAAAAGTATTTAAAAATTATTTCACTTGATGAAGGTCTAGTACCTTTTAAACTTTATCCTTATCAACATGAAATGTTTTCTCATTTTGATAACAACAGATTTTCTATAGTATTAGCATGTCGACAATCAGGTAAATCAATTAGTTCTGTTGCATATCTTCTGTGGTATGCATGTTTTCACCCCGAAAAAACAATTGCAATACTGGCAAATAAAGGTGCTGTAGCAAGAGAAATGTTAGCAAGAATAACTCTTATGTTAGAGAATCTACCTTTCTTTCTTCAACCAGGTACCAAAGCACTTAACAAAGGTTCAATAGAGTTTAGTAATAATAGTCGTATTATTGCATCTGCAACGTCTGGTAGTTCTATTCGTGGTATGTCTGTTAACTTACTATATCTTGATGAGTTTGCTTTTGTAGAACGTGCCAATGAGTTCTATACGTCTACATATCCTGTTATCTCTGCTGGTACTGATACAAAAGTAATTGTTACTTCTACTGCAAATGGTATTGGTAATACGTTTCATAAACTCTGGGAAGGTGCATGTCAAAATGTCAATGAGTTTATACCATTTACTGTAAATTGGAGTGACGTTCCTGGGCGTGACGAGAAGTGGAGAGAAATGACAATTGCAAATACGTCTGCTTTACAATTTGACCAAGAGTTTGGTAATACGTTCTTTGGTACAGGTGATACTTTGATTAATGGAGAAACACTTATGGGTTTTCGTGCAAAGAATCCACGAAAGGTACGAGAAGGTGGTGATTTATTAATTTATCGAGAACCTACTAAAGACCACCAATACATCATGACAGTAGATGTCTGCAAAGGAAGGGGACAGGATTATTCTACGTTTAACGTTATCGATATTAGCACTAGGCCCTTTAAACAAGTCGCTGTCTATCGCAATAATACTATTTCTCCTGTATTGTTTCCTAATATTATATATAAGTACGCTAAATTCTATAATGAGTGTTATGTCGTTATTGAGTCAAATGACCAGGGGTCTGTAGTCTGCAATGGATTATACCAAGAATTAGAATACGATAATATTCATATGGAGTCTGCTGTCAAGGCAGATAGAATTGGAATTGAAATGACACGTAAAGTAAAACGTATTGGGTGTTCATCAATTAAAGACATTCTAGAGCATCGTAAACTCCAGATATATGATGAGCAAACAATACTCGAAATATCTACATTTACTGCTCGAGGTCAATCTTACGAAGCAAGTGATGGTAATCACGATGATTTAATGATGAATCTAGTTATGTTTGGTTATTTTGTTTCTGGTACATATTTTAGAGACTTAACAGACATTGACTTAAAAAAGATAATGTTTGAAGATAAAATGAGGCAAATAGATGAAGATGTACCACCTGTAGGGTTCATAGATGATGGTACTCAGTTTGAACAAGAACTAGAAAGAAAAGAACAAGCAGAACGTTGGTTTGACCAACACAACGATGAGATAATTCAAGAAGAGTGGTAGAAATCAGTTTTTGTATAAATAAAAGCATATATTGAACATAACCGTATTATGATAACTTATAATTAGACTAACGAATAGGATAGAATCATGGCATTATTTACACCTTCGGCATCGCCTGCTGTAACTGTAAAAGAAGTAGACTTAACGGGAGTAGTCCCTAATGTTGCGACTAATACAGGTGCATTTGTGGGCAACTTCGGTTGGGGTCCAGTAGGAGAAACTACATTAATTTCTAACGAAGCAGGACTAGTAGAAGTATTTTCTGCACCCGACACAACTAATACGGTAGACTTTCATTCGGCCGCTTACTTTCTGAGATACTCAAATGCACTACAAGTAGTACGTGAAACAGACTCAGATGCTAAAAACTCTTTAGCAGTTAATAATAAAACTGGTACCAATGCTACTGGTACAAATCAAGCACTTGGCAATTTAACTGCCTTCGAAGCGGCAACTATTGACTCAAGTGATGGAGCATTTATAGGTAGATTTCCAGGGTCATTAGGTAACTCTTTACTAGTATCAATCTGTGGAAGTTCAGACTCAGACGGTAGTGGTGCTATTAATTTTAATGCATGGACATACAAATCACAATTTGATGCCGCACCAGGGACTTCTTCTTTTGTAAGTGGTCTTGGTGGTAAAAACGATGAAATACACATAGCAGTAGTCGATGAAGACGGAGAAATCTCTGGTACTGCTGGTACAGTTTTAGAAACATATCCTTTCTTATCAGTTGCCTCTAATGCAAAAGCAACTGATGGTACGTCTAATTATTACAAAGATGTTATCAAAGCACGTTCAGAATACATTTATGCTGGCGCATTTCATAGACATGGTGACTCAGACGGAATCAATGATTTCTCTGGTTCTCTATGGGACACAGCGGCCGCAAATGGTTCTCAAGACTTTAAATCAGATGTAACTTTTGGAACAGGTCAAAACGAATGGTCATTTACTGGTGGTGTTAGTTCATCATCATTAGGTACAGATGACGTATTAAGAGGTTTTAATAAGTTTGAAGATGTTGACAATATTGAAGTTGACTTCTTAATTGCTCCAGAATCTATTGCAGATGCAGATGCAACTACTGTAGTAAACGATTTAGTTGCTACAGCGGCATCATTAAGAAAAGATTGTGTAGCAGTTGCTTCACCAAGTAGAACTGCGGCAGTTGTCTCAGGTACAAATGCGGCAGTACTAACATGTAACAACACATATACTAAATCATCTTATCTAGTACAAGATAATAATTATCTAAAAGTATTTGATAAGTATAATGACCAATTTATTAAGATTCCTGCGGCATCAAGTACTGCAGGTCTAATGGCGGCAACTGACTTAGTTGCGGCAAATTGGTTCTCACCTGCAGGTCAAAGACGTGGTAGATATCTAGGAATAACAGATATAGTTCTTTCACCAAGTAAATCTGAAAGAGATACACTTTACAAAGCAGGTATAAACCCAATAGCAAATATACCAGGTCAAGGTATTATGTTGTTCGGTGATAAAACTAACGAATCTAGACCATCTGCATTTGATAGAATAAATGTTAGAAGATTATTCTTAGGAATAGAAAGAGCAATAGCAATTGCTGGTAGAAACGTAATGTTTGAATTCAATGATGAGTTTACTCGTGCTGAGTTCGTAAACATTGTCGAACCTTTCTTAAGAGAAATTCAAGGTCGAAGAGGTATAACAGACTTTAGAGTTGTTTGTGATTCAACAAATAACACAGCGGCAGTTATAGATAGAAACGAGTTTATTGCAAGTATATTCATTAAACCTGCAAGAAGCATTAACTTTGTGACTCTTAACTTTGTAGCAGTTAGAACTGGTGTAGAGTTTGAAGAAGTAGTCGGAACAGTTTAAGGAGATAAAAAATGGCAATAATGGGCGTAGATGATTTTAAATCCAAAATAAGAGGTGGTGGTGCTAGACCTAATCTCTTTAAAGCGACTATTAACTTCCCTGCATATGCAGAAGCAGATGTTGAATTGACTTCATTTTTATGTAAGGCCGCTCAATTACCTGCGGCAGTTATGAATGAGTTAATTGTACCTTTTAGAGGTCGTCAACTTAAAGTAGCGGGTGATAGAACGTTTGAATCTTGGACAGCAACAATAATCAATGATACTGACTTTAATGTTAGAAATGCTATGGAAAGATGGCAGAATGGTATTAACAATCACCAAGCAAATACTGGTTTAGTTAATCCTGTTGATTATCAAGCAGATTTAAAAGTAGAACAATTAGACCGAGACGAATCGGTCATCAAGACTTATAATTTTAGAGGTGCATTCCCTATAAATATTAGTGCAATTGACTTAAACTACGAAACAGTAGATACTATTGAAGAGTTTACAGTTGAGTTCGCAATACAATATTGGGAAAGTAACACTACATCTTAGTCTTAAAACATATATAAATAAAGAGTGAGAATAAAACTTGCTCTTTATTATGGGCGAATTGAATATAATATGAGAAATATATATGGCAGAACAAGACAATAGTATTCTGAAACTTTTTGGTTTCGAACTAAAAAGAGCAGAAGACAAACAAAAAGAAGACAAGAAGAAAAAACTTCAATCAGTGGTTACACCCACAGACCCTGATGGTGCTGGATATGTAACTGCAAGTGGGTCTCACTATGGCCAGTTCATTGACATGGACGGCAATCAAGCAAAAGATAATCGTCAATTAGTACTTAAGTATCGTGGTGTTGCGGTTCACCCAGAAGTAGATGCGGCGATAGAAGATATCGTTAACGAAGCAATCGTAGGTTCTGAAAACGAAGGGCCAGTTGAATTAAATCTTGATAACGTTGATGCGCCAGATAACATCAAGAAAACAATGATTGAAGAATTTAATAAAGTTGTTAGTATGATGAAGTTTACTGAAATGGGTACTGATATCTTTAGGTCTTACTACATCGATGGTAGACTATATCATCATTTAATAGTAAATGAATCACAACCTAAACTTGGTATACAAGACATTCGTACTATTGATGCTACTAAAGTAAGAAAAGTTAAGAATGTTAAATACAAGAAAGACCCTGCAACTGGTGCCAAGATTGTAGATAAAGTAGAAGAGTTTTATATCTTTCAAGAAAAAAGTGGTAGTAATCAGGGTGTAAGACTATCACCTGATTCAGTATCATATGTTACATCTGGTCTTATGGACCCAACAAAGAAACAAGTTGTATCTTATTTACACAAAGCATTAAAACCAATCAATCAGTTAAGAATGATGGAAGACTCTCTTGTAATCTATCGATTAGCAAGAGCGCCAGAAAGAAGAATATTCTATATCGATGTTGGTAATATGCCAAGAGGTAAATCAGAATCATATATGAAAGACATTATGACTCGTTATCGAAACAAGTTAGTCTATGATGCAAGTACTGGTGAATTAAAAGATGACAGAAAACATATGTCAATGCTTGAAGACTTTTGGTTACCTAGACGTGAAGGTGGTAGAGGAACAGAAATTACTACACTACCGGGTGGTGAGAACTTAGGTCAAATAGACGATATCGTTTACTTTCAGAAAAGATTATATCGTTCATTGAACGTACCACTTAGTAGATTAGAACAAGAAGCACAATTTAGTCTTGGTAGAAGTACAGAAATTAATCGTGACGAAGTTAAGTTTCAAAAGTTTATTGATAAAATAAGAAAAAGATTTTCAAAACTCTTTACTGACATATTGAGAAAGCAACTAATCCTCAAAGGTATTATTACTGATGCGGATTGGAATCTTTGGAAGAACGACATTACTGTTGACTTCTTAAGAGATAATCACTTTACAGAGTTGAAAGACTCAGAGATATTACAGAATAGATTAAACACTATGGACCAAATATCTCAATATGTAGGTGAATATTTCTCACGTGAGTGGGTAATGAAAAACGTCATGCAAATGTCCGAAGAAGACATTGACGAAATGAAAGCACAAGTTGAAGCAGAAAACGAATCCGGTGGTGATGGTAATGATGCAGATGCTGGTGGTGATGATAACTTTTAATCTAGGAGAATAGAATGGATTATATAAAAGACTTGTATGCAAAAGTTAAAGCATGGTTTATAAGTGTTGCTGACCAAGACGGTGATGGTGATGTTGATAAAGAAGATGCTAAGATTGTTGCAAAGAAAACAAAGACAGCAGTTAAAAAGACTGCAACTAAGGCAAAAACTGCTGTAAAAAAAGCAACTGCTAAGAAGAAAGCACCTGCTAAAAAAACAACTAAGAAGGCGTAATTATGATTAACGAAAACGAAGAACAACAAGAATTAGAACTTGATGATGTTTCTGACAAAGAAGTTGAATTAGAATTAGACCAACCTACAGAAGTAGAGTATCATGACCAAGATGATATGCCATCTGCAGTTGATGATGCCGCAGAAGTTATGTCTAATCCTCAAGCAGATATGATTGACCAGATATTAGATGGCGATTTAAATGGTGCTGAAGGTTCATTTAAAGATATCTTAGATACTAAAATGAATGATATGTTAGACAACAAAAAGGTTGAACTTGCTAATAGTGTCTACAATGGTGTAGATATACCAGAACCTGAATACACTCCAGATGAAGCAGAGACGCCTGGAGACGAAATCTCAGACGAATCTACAGATAGTATAGAAGCATAAGTTTTAAAAAACCTCTTTTGTATAAATAATAAGACAAAAGAGGAAAACTTATTATGAAAACATTTTTTTCGCTTAGAGAAGCGGTAAAACCTAAGGGTAAAATCGTCTTCAAGAAAAAGATGAATCGTATAGACGTGGTGATTACCAAAGATACTGGTAGTCTGCCGTTTATCGCATATGTGGATGGTGATAAGTTAGATTCGTATAAGAATCAAAAAGATGCCGAAAAGGCAATAACAGCAACTATAAAGGAACTTACATGAAGTTAATTACAGAATATACAGAAAGTAGTTTAGAATGTATTGTTGAAAAGAATGATGCTGGTGAAAAGCAGTATAAGATTCAAGGAATATTTGCACAGACCGACAAGAAGAATAGAAATGGTCGAGTATATCCTAAAGCAATCATGGAAAAAGCAGTTGCAAAATATGATAAAGAACAAATAAAAACTAACAGAGCGGTCGGTGAATTAAATCACCCAGAAGGACCAACTGTTAATTTAGATAAGGTTTCACACTTAATCAAAGAACTGAAATTTCAGGGAAGTGATGTAGTAGGAAAGGCGCAAATACTTGATACGCCAAATGGTAAGATTGTAAAAGGTCTTCTTGATGGCGGAGTTCAACTAGGAGTGTCAACTCGTGGTATGGGTAGTCTTGAGAATAGAAACGGCGCTATGCAAGTCCGAGAGGACTTCATTCTTAGCACAGTTGATATCGTGCAAGACCCATCGGCACCAGAAGCATTTGTTAATGGTATAATGGAAGGTGTTGAGTGGGTTTGGAATAACGGTGTTTTAAAACCTCAAGAAATTGAAAAAATGGAGACAGAAATTAAAAATGCTCCCAGAAAAGTCGCTTATGAGACTTCTGTAAGAGAATTTAAAAATTTCCTCTCGTTAATTAAATCGAGAACATAGTAATATGTTCAAAAGGAGTCAATTATGACAGATGAAATCAGAAATGATGAAGTCGAGACTTCTACTGAGGAAGTAGTTAACGAAATCGTGGAAGAAACTCTCGAAGAAGCGGAAGCAATGTCAAGTGTAAAGGCAAAAGGTAGTGCTAAGGACGCCAGTCCAGTAAGCGAACCTGAGTCTATTGCATCTGTAGATAAAGCGGCCGATGCGGTAAAACCTAAACAGGCACCTGCACCGAAAACAAAAGCAGGCATGATTAGTGCGATGACTGACAAAATGTTGAAAATGTCTAAATCAGACATGGAAGGCATGTATGCTAGTTATCATAAAGATATGAAAAAAGAAGAAGTAGAAGAAATGGAAGGTGAAGCAATTGTTGAATCACCAGAAGTTGACACTATGGGCGATTTAAATGCACTAGTCGAATCCGAAGCAACTCTAAGTGATGAGTTCAAGGAAAAAACTGCAGTAATATTTGAAGCGGCAGTAAAATCTAAACTATCAGAAGAAATTGATAGATTAGAATCTCAATACAAAGAAGAATTAGAAGAAGAGTTATCTTCAACTAAATCTGAAATGGTTGAGAAAGTCGATTCATACCTTAATTATGTAGTTGAAAATTGGGTTAAGGAAAATGAACTTCAGGTTGAGAACGGTCTTAGGACTGAAATCGCCGAAGGGTTTATGTCTAAGTTGAAAGATTTATTTAGTGAATCTTACATCGAAGTTCCTGAGTCCAAAGTTGACCTAGTTGACGAACTTGCTGAACAAGTAGAAGAACTTGAGTCTAAACTCAATGAAACTACTCAGAAAGTTATCGACCAAAGCGGTGAGTTAGAAGAAATGAAGAAAGAGGAAATTATCAGAGAATCTTCTTCTGACCTTGCTGACACACAAGTTGAGAAATTAAAATCTTTAGTTAATGACTTAGACTTTGAAGATGCTGAAAAGTATGCAGAAAAAGTTAAAGTTGTTAAAGAAGCACATTTCTCTAACGAACCTAGCGGTAGTGACGATATTATATCCGAAGAAAGTGAAGGAGAAAGTGACGAGTTAATCGAATCTAATTCTTCAATGGATAAGTATGTTTCTACTTTAAGAAAAACTCAATCTAAAAATTAATTTAGATTAAACATAGGAAAATAACGATGGAAATTCAAAGTTATGACAACCTGATTGAAAAATGGAAACCAGTCTTAGATGAAGAATCTGCTGGTGAAATTAAAGACAATCACAGGCGTTCCGTAACTGCGGCCCTTTTGGAAAACCAAGAGAAAGCAATTGCAGAACAAAACGAGACTATGTTATTTGAGGCCGCACCTGCTAACAATACTTCAAGTGTGTCCAATTTTGACCCAGTCTTAATCTCATTAGTTAGACGTGCTATGCCTAACTTAATCGCATACGATGTATGTGGTGTTCAACCAATGAATGGACCAACTGGTTTAATCTTTGCTATGAAGGCAAGATACCAAGGTGGTTCAACTTCTAATAGAGAAGCATTGTTCAACGAAGCAGAAACTAGATTCTCAGGTGACTCATCTGGAACTCATGATTCTGACAACGTTTCAGGTTACAATGGTATCGATAGTGACAACGACAGATTAACTGCTCTTGCCGCTTCTGGTATGCCAACTGTAGATGCTGAGGAACTTGGTGCAACTACTGGTAGTACTTTCAATGAAATGGGTTTCACAATTGAGAAATCAACTGTAACTGCTGTTTCACGTGCCTTAAAAGCAGAGTACACTTTAGAACTTGCTCAAGACCTTAAAGCAATCCACGGTTTAGATGCTGAAACTGAACTTGCTAACATCTTATCTACTGAAATCTTAGCGGAAATCAATAGAGAAGTTATCAGAACTATTAACTCACAAGCAAAAGACGGTGCCCAACAAGCAAACGTTACTGTTAATGGTGTGTTCAATATGTCTTCTGATGCTGATGGAAGATGGAGTGCTGAGAAGTTCAAAGGTTTAGGTGTTCAAATAGATAGAGAATGTAATCAGATAGCGAAAGACTCAAGAAGAGGAAAAGGAAATATCCTAATCTGTTCTTCTGATGTTGCAACTGCTTTAGCGGCCGCTGGAACTTTAGATTACTCTCCAGGTATAGCGAACAACTTAAATGTTGACGATACTGGAAATACATTTGCTGGTCTTCTTAACGGAAGAATCAAAGTGTACATCGACCCATATGCAAACACAGACTACTGTACTGTAGGTTATAAAGGTACTAACCCTTATGACGCTGGTGTTTTCTACTGCCCATACGTACCATTACAAATGGTCAAAGCAGTCGGGGAAGATACTTTCCAACCTAGAATAGGTTTTAAAACAAGATACGGAATGGCGTCAAACCCATTTGTAGGTTCTACACCTGCTAACGGTCTTGCATCTGTTAAAACTAACTTCTACTACAGAATATTTAAGGTTACTAATATCTTAACTTAATCTGTATAGGTTACAGACCAAAAAGGGGGAGTCTTTCGAGACTCCCTTTTTTTATATACAAAAAAGGAGTGTCACCACTCCTTCTTCGCCTCGTATTGATTCATTTCTCATTACCACTCACTACCATCGAGATTTGGCGCCTTGCAATTCCATGCTCATCAAGGTGCAGATACTTCGTCTTTCAGGTAAATTCCCCAATTCTCTTTCAAAAATTGTTTACATTTTCTTACGGCCGTCAAACTGTGATTCTACGTGATTAACTCATAGTCATTGTTTTACTTGCCAACCATTTTGTATTCTCTAGATAATCAATCTATTGTTTCCATAGGGTTTACAACCATGTATCTCTACTCGCATCTACTTTCCCACGTTTAACCGCTTCGTCATTAATGAATTGGCCACCTAGGCGCAAAACATCAACTTACGTTGTTTATTGAGTCGCAAAACTCTCACCAACTAGGTTCAGGTTACAAGTGGACCATGTATGATAGGTCTCTTCTTCAAGAGGACTCTCACCTCAATTGACCCTGAACTATTAACTCACATTACAAAGTTAACGTTATCGAGTGTTGTTATAATAACAAACTTAACAAGTTTTGTCAACCATTATTTATAAAATATTAAACTTATAAATAAATGTTACATGTGTGACACATAATTGTCACACAAATGACACATATGAAAAAACTAGACAAATTGATGAGAAGTGGTAGAATTGATAAGATATGGTCTGGTGTTGATACTGAGTCGAAACCATGGGAATGGCCTACTAGTATCTACATGATACCTTCATTATTTCTTTGTAGTCTTGTACTACTGTCATTGATATTTTAAAGAAAAAGGGCAGATGTTAAGTCTGCCCTTGTTCTGATAGCAAGTTATCTATTAAGCAACATGTTTTACACCGCGATAATTTAATTCGCTAGTGGACGTGTTGTCTTTAGATACTTCCGCATCGTGCTTAGTTCCTCTGTAAATACCTGCTTTTGGAGAATTTTTCTCTTTAGCAACATTTTCAGGAGTTACTTTGATACCTCTGTAATAAGACATGTGTATCCCTCCAGTTTTCTAATCGATTTCGTACATACAACTTTCGTTGTACACCCTTCTCATAGCGTTCCTTCGGTCGATTGTCGGTCTCGTTCAGCACTGGAATTTATTGACCCATAAGTGCTTACTTGCTTGCCTTTCTTTATGAAAAAGAAAGAGGTTTTCCTATCTTCCTACTTCCGTCTTAGTAGTCAATAATACTAAGATGAACGTATGTATATTTCTATACACTAGTATTTATAAAAAATACAACCTCTACATTTAAGGGAAGATAGTCTACAATAGTTTCAATATCTTCCCTTATAGAGGTAATGTGACCTTTTTCATATTCACACGGGTGTTCAGTAACCAACTCTATTCTGATTTCACTTTAGTCGAATAGTGACTATGTGCTAGATAATTAAAGACTATCTAATGCCTCTATTTCCCCTAAGGAAAGTATTCTTAAATTCTTCGTTTTCTCTTTTCTGTCTACGAATCGCTTTATCTTTTAGCAATCTACGTTTCTCTCTACGAGTAACAAAAAATTCTCTTTTCTTAATGTCTTCAATAACACCAGCAGTTTTAACTTTCTTTTTAAATCTTCTGAGTGCTTGGTCGACATTGCCATCACGAACATATACAGTTAAACCAGTATCTTTTGGTCCATCGTATCTTCGTTTCTTCGGTCTCTGTGGACGTCTGTTATAGTTATTTTTTCTCATTGTTTAGTATTATACTTGACTAAACAAAAAATGTCAAGAACTATTTTCTTGTAGGTGGATAACAAGGAGATAATTTTTTACTGTATCTGATATCTGCCCAAACCCACTCTGAAGGAGTTACTTTGACTTTCTCAAAAGTTCTGTATCTCTTATCAAACTTTTTGATAGGAGTAGCAAAACGTCTTGCTCTAGTCTCACCTTCTTTAATAAAAGCAACTAACTGACCCTTCTCATTTAGAATGTAAATGTTATTAGGAGTTTCGTATTCACCCCAATCAGTAGTTTCTTTTAGAAATGTAAGATTATTCATATTGTTATAATAACAAGTTCAGCAACAATTGTCAAGTAAAATATTTTAAAAAAAAATGGTTGACAAAAGTTGCCGAACCTATTATAATACTTGTATTGAAAATGAGAAAGAGAGGTAAATTTCTAAAATAAAGTAACGGCGTAAAGTCAAAAGTCGATAGACAATCACCCCCGGTGAGGTAGACCAGAAAGTTCGCAACTTTCCCTTGACCGGGGTTTTTTTTATAAATAACATTGGTCTCTTAGTTTAATGGTAGAACTTGTCTCTGTCTAAGACGAAGTAGGGGTTCGATTCCCCTAGAGACCGCCAAAATCAATATTATATAAATAGTAGTATGGCATATAGTAGTAAAGTAGTAGACAGATTTGAATCTGTATTAAAGAATCCAGAAAAACATGCGGTGGGTAGATTTGACCCAAATGACCCTAATGTTGCGACTGGTTTAGTTGGAGCACCAGCATGTGGTGATGTCATGAAACTAGATATCAAACTTAATCCAGAAACAGATGTAATCGAAGATGTTAAGTTTAAAACATATGGGTGTGGTAGTGCAATAGCATCATCGACAATGTTTGTTGAAATGCTTAAAGGTAAAACTATTGATGAAGCAAAACAAATAAAAGATAAAGAGATTGCAGAAGCATTAGAATTACCACCTATCAAATTACATTGTTCTGTACTTGCAGAAGAAGGTATTAAGAAAGCAGTTGAAGATTGGGAAGAAAAAAGTAAACATAGAAAACACAATCAATGGGAAGACCCGAACGGATATGGATATTGAGTTAACAGATGGAGCGATATCTAAAGCGATTGAGAGAACGGAGAATAGCAATCGAAGTGGTATTCGTCTTGGTGTTACTGCTGGTGGGTGTGCTGGGTACGAGTATTATATTAAGTATGTTGAGTCCACTACTGAAAGCGATATTATTCTAGACTATGGAAAGTTCAATATAGTAGTAGATAAACTCTCAATACCATTTCTTCAAGGTTCTACTTTAGATTGGATTGTTGATGGTGTTAACGAATACTTTAAGATAATAAACCCTAACGAAGAAGCATCATGTGGGTGTGGAGTCTCTGTACAGTTCTAAAAAACTTAGTTTGTATATATACTATAGACTAGAGACTTATCCGGGGGTTCTGTATACCTAAGTTAAGAAGTCTTTTAAATCAGAATCAACATTTACAGCACGTCTCTTTCTTGTCTTCTTTTTTTCTTCTGTAACAATATCTTTCCAATATAAATCATTTGCTCTTACGCCATCAATTCTTGAACGAAGATTATCAACGAATGCCATTGCTTCATCATTAGGCGTATCGCCATCTTGATTGTCAACTAGTTCGTCTATACCAACGTTAGCGATATACTTTAACTTAATGTCTTGTTGTTTCTTTTCTTTTTCGATTCTACGTAGAAATGCATACCAAGATATCTGAGTAAAATATGCAAATGCATTTGGTGTACCAGTTCTTGTTGCAGTTTTAATATCATAGTTCTTAATTGCTTTTAAACAATTTTCTACAGCGTCCATTACCATTTCTTCTCGATAAGTATATCTTATAAAGTTTGATTTGTGTGATAGACCTTCAGCAATCTTAAGAAAACATTCTGCAATGTAATTTGGAACAATTGGTACTTTTTTAGATTTTTGTTTCTTTGCCTTCTCTGCGACTTGACAATAATCAACTACTGCTAATGAAAAATCTTTATTGTTTACATAGTGTGGTTTTTCTTGTGGTTTTAATTTTTTCTCTGTCATAATATATCCATATTTAATTGTTGTGTATTATACTCTATATTACATATTTAGTCAATCTTTAAAATAATGGTTGACAATTTATGTTCTGTGTGGTATAATCTTAAAGTTCTCCGGGGCGCTGAATATCAATGAATCGTATCGTCCTTTTCATCGTTAGGAAATAATTCAATTACATTGTCTTCAAATTGTTTTTTGGCACCATCCATAGTATTTAATAAATCATCTATCACTTCTGATATCGGTTTTTGTGGTTTTTGCTCTGCTCTTTTTGTAAACTCTTCAATTCTTTTTTTAGTCTCTGCTTGTCTATCATTATGAAGTTCTTGCATATCTAGAATAGCATCTTCCCATTGTATAACTAAATAATCTGGAGGTGTTGCCATACCAACAATATGATTTCTATCTAATGTCATAACGTCTGTAAGATTTTCTTGATATACCATCCATGGGCGAAGCGAATAAAAAGGTATACCAGTTTTAGTTTTAGTGTAAACTAATTTGGCCGCTTTACGAATAATTATTTCGTCTTCGAATCCTTCTTCATCATACCACTCAACCACTTCGCACAAGAGTTCTTCTCCTGTGTCTAACTTAAAATGTTTTACTTCCATAATACTATTTATCACCTTTTAAATTAATAGGAATAATTTTATATGGAAATTGTTCTTTCGCATATATCTTTATTCTTTCTCCACTATGTCTCAATGTAAAGTTCTTATGTGACTTGACATGCATATCATCTGCTATATCATATAAAGTTGTATTACTGCCATCATCTGATTGTCGTAAACCCCGACCAATCGACTGTAATACTTTTATTTGACTTTTACTTGGACTTGCAAAGACAATGTTGTGTAAGTTCTTTATATTTATACCTGTACTAAATGTCCCTAATGATGCGACAATTATTGCATTCTTTTGTGTTTCAACGATACCTCTTATCTGCTCTCTATCTTTTGCATCTACTTCACCAGATACATAAAAAACTTTTCGATTTTTTTCTGCATCATCTTTAATTATTTCAAAGAGTTCTTTACCATGCTTTTCAACAAACTGAAACAGGACTAATGTATTACCTTTTAAATCTAAAGTCATGTTCTTAATAAAGTTATTACGCTTTTCATGACGTACAATATAATCAATCTCATCTTGATATGTCTTGCCTTTCATCATGTGGCATACATCATTATGATATCTTAATAATAAGACGTTAATATCTAAACCAGCAAGAGTACCACGAACTTGTAAATCACGTGTTGCGATGACTTTATGAGTCATACCAAATAAACCTTCAAGTACTAGTTTATTTGTTTCTGTCCCATCTAAAGTACCTGTAGTACCAAAACGATACTCAGCATTCTTACATTTGTTCATTACACCAGTCAATGACTTCGCTTTAAATAAATGGACTTCATCGCCAAAGACCGCACCAAACTGTTCAAACCAATCAAACTTAAGACGATAGATAGATTGCCACGTAGATATAATGATACGTTTATCTGTTATCTTATCTTTACCAGAATAGATACGATGTACTTCATTGTCAACATCAAACCCATATTCATAAAAGTCTTTATATAATTGTTCTACTAAACTTGTTGTCGGAACAATAACTAACATCTTCTTATCATGATTGTCAGCATACCAGCGTAGCAGATTATAAATGATAAATGATTTACCACTACCAGTCGGTGACAATAATAAACATCTTTTGTTTTCGATACCATGCGAGATTGCATCGTATTGATAATCTCTTATCTCAAAAGGAGCATCGAGACTGTCAAGATACTTTATTAAAGACTTATGTTGTATTTTGTTTTTTACTTCGGGGTGTCCATACTCGTCATTGTCGACAAGTTGAATTGGGTACATTCTATCAAGAGCAAACTTCTTTATATGTGGATATAAACCGACATTTAACTCACGTGTCATTTGATTAAATAATCTTATTTTACCATCCCACACTTTACGTTTAAATGCTGGCATATATCTATGCCCAGGGACAAAGAATGAAAAGTATTCAGATAGTTCTTTGAGTTGATGCCCTTCGGCATCTATCAACATCATCGAGTGGTCTTTTAGACCTATCTCTATTGTGTTTGCAGGTCGCATTAAATACCAGTTTCGAACTGTCTCCACTTAATCATGTTCGATATCGTTTGATGTCGCCATGTAAGATTGTTAACTATTTCAGTTAGCGTATCAATAGTTGTTTGTAAATATTGTATTCTCAGTTCAGAATCTTGAATTTCTTTATCAGTATCATACCAATTTTCTTTCTGACCTTTTGTTGTGATAACAAGTCCATCATAAGGGTCTGCTTTCCAACCTCGTGATTCTATATCTTCTTGTGGCATTTTACCTTCATAATATAACCATTTCTCTTTTAACAGATTCTTTTGTTCGAATTCTGCTTTCTTCATACGTAGTTTAGTAAGTGAGAGATATTCTAAATATTTTGAATGTAATGCTGGTGTGATTCTAGATACTTCGTCTAGTTGATTCTTTGATATTTGTGAATCTTCTTTCCACTCAGCAAGTATTGATTCTAAATTTATCATAATATATTTCCTATAAACTGCTTATTATACAGTATTAGGCAGATTATGTAAAGTATTTTTTTAGTACTTGTAGTCTGTCTTCAAAGTGTGCAATCTTATCTAATTCACTTTCAATTGTAATTATTAAGTCACCATGTTCTGCAAGACCAACTCTTTTCTCAGTTAATACTCGCACATTCATTGTGTGTCTTTCAATACCCGCTTCACATTGTTTAATCAATACATCAATTATTTGCGGTGCCATTATACTTTTCATACTGCCTCCTTTAACGGTTTACTAAGTTCTTCCCAACTTGTTTCAAAATCATTATCACCATTTACATAACCCATTACACCTAGTTTATCATATTCAGGTATTAATTCGTCTTGTAATAATCCTATCTTTTTAAGATTGGGCATTATTCTACTGAACAATGTATCTTGAAATTGTGTTTGAAATATATGTTCTTTTTGATACTGTTCTGTCTCTTCTATATTTAGACTATATTTATTCCATACTTCATATGCTTTTAATCTGTTTCTACTGACAGTACATGCTTCTAAGGCAAACTTTGCTCTATCCATTTGTTCTTCTTTTGAAAGTGTTGTAACAAAGTCTGTAAGATAATTTATACCAAAAGTCACATGTCTCGCTTCGTCTCTTATAATATATTCAAGCATTTGTTTATAGACAGGGTCACTAGTACCTTCTTTTGCCGCTTGAAAGGCCGCTAATGCTAAACCTTCGATAACTACTTGCATACCAATAAATTTTAAATCCCATCTAGGGTCTGTAAGTATCTTATCTAAAAGTCCTTTTAATGCTGTACCAATCGGCCATCGTCTTCCTAATCTTGTTTGAATATACTTATTAAATGCTTCAACATGTCTTGCTTCATCGAATGTTTGTGAGGCCGCATATAATTTTGCATTAAATGTTGGCGCACATGATGTTAATTGACTTGCAACTAATAATGCTCCTTGTTCGCCATGAAGAAACTGACTCGTTCCCCAACTCTCTAAATCTTTAAAAAACTCCATACGTTTTGGTGTGTCCCATTTTTTATA
>MDTB01018349.1_pt1 | contig 21182 bp, 21 predicted proteins | sample 811161 | NCBI WGS metagenome assembly MDTB01 (sample SAMN05326650, study PRJNA326480) | marine metagenome | isolation source: seawater | place: Mediterranean Sea | collected 2009
GGAACCGGCTGAGGATAGTAAATACTTGTTCCGATGTTACGTTTATTTAAATATCTTATAATCTCCATTCTATTTTTTGATAGTTTTTTCGATAAAATTACATTCATACAGTAAAAACTATTTTTATATTTTTGACTATTAGCATCAAGAATATAAATATTTTTATTTTTTTGAAAAATTTTTTTAAGGAAATAAAAATTTTTTTTTCTTTTTTGTATAAATTTTTTTATTTTCTCAATTTGTTTTACTCCTATTGATGCATGAATTTCACTCATTCTATAATTAAAACCAACATCAATAGCATCATAAATACCTGGGGTTTTTCTCTCTAAAAATGTTTTATTTATACCTAATGATTTCAATAACTTAATTCGATTTAAAATTTTTTTATTTTTAGTTATTAGAACTCCACCCTCCCCTGTAGTGATATGTTTAGCTGGGTAAAAAGAGAAAACACCTGCGTCACCTAACAATCCAGTATGAACCTTATTATATCTTGCGCCTAAAGATAAAGCGCAGTCCTCTAAAACAAGCAATTTATTTTTTTTGGCAATTAAGTTTATTCTTTTCATATCCACTGGAATACCTAAAAAATGAACCACACAAATTGCTTTCGTCTTTTTAGAAATTTTTTTCTGTATTTTTTTGGGATCAATATTTCCTGTACTGCTATCACAATCAATAAAAACTGGCTTTGCGCCAACTAATTCTACTGCGTGGGCAGTCGCTGTATGTGTCTGAGCTGGAACTATTACCTCATCACCTCTTCCAATTCCAAGTGCAAAGTAAAATAGATGCATTCCAGCAGTACAAGACGAGACTGTTGTGGAATATTTTGCTCCTGTAAAATTGCAAAATTTTTTTTCAAAAAGTTTTGAAATTGGTCCATGTGCGTAAATTCCACTTTTTAAAACATTTATTACTGATTTAATTTCCTCACCATCTATCAACGGCTTACCAAATGGAATTTTGTTTTTTTTAATTTTAAAAAAATTCATTAAATTATTTTTTCCCACTTTTTAGATTTTATTGATTTATCTATAGCAAAACATGTTGCTATAGAAGAGAAGACATCTTGTAAATTTGGATTATAATTTTTTTTGTTATTTTTAATACAATTTATAAATGAATTAAGTAACTCTTTCTTGTAATCCTTATTTTTCTTGTATTTTATTAAAGTTGATTTTGATTTATTTGACCTAGATTTGTAAAGAATAATTTTATCTAAATTAACCTCGATCGTACCCTTTTTTCCATAAATTTTTAAATAATGATTATGAGGCATGACGCAAGAGAAGTTTGAGGTTACTTTGCCGATTACCCCATTCCTAAACGTTAATAAAGCAATATTGTTATCATTAAATTTGAAACTCGATCCTTTCGTGCTCAAATCATTACCAACTGATACAGCTTTAATTGGTAATGAATTAGTTATCCATCTCATTAAGTCAATAATATGTATTCCTCCTCCTTGGACAACGGAATAAAAAGGTATTTTTCCTCTCCAGCCCTTTGTTAATTTTTCCAACCTTCCGTAATTGTACTCGCCCTCAATACTATAAATCGTTCCAATAGTATTTTTCTCAATAAGTTCTTTTACTTTTTTGAATTTTGGGTGATATCTTAAAACAAAATTTGAGGATAATAGTATTTTTTTATTTTTCATTAATTTTTTTAATTCAGAAAACTGATTATTTTTTTGACATAATGGTTTTTCAATAAATACGTTTTTTTTATTTTTAATTGCTTGAGACAAATGATCAAAATGGTAATTATCAAAACTTGCGATAGACACCAAGTTAATCTTTTTATTTTCAAAAATTTCTTTGGTGTTTTTTACGAAATTTGTGTTTAGCAACTCTGCTAATTTTTTCTTTTTCTTATCAAAATCATTTATGCAAACTAACTTTGTAAACCTATTTTCTTTGAAAACCTTAGCATGTGATAAGCCAAAACCAAGGCCAATAGTAGCAGCATAAATTTTTTTTTTAGTTTTTTTCATTTATAATTAATTTTTTATCTTTAATTTGAAAGATTTTGAAATTGAACTCTACTGGTATCTCTTTATGATTGATAACTATAAGTGTTTTATCTTTAAATTTGCTCAAATTTAGATATATCTTTTTTTCAGTTTGTAAGTCCAAAGCATTAGTAGCCTCATCTAATATTATAATCTCAGATTTTTTGTATAAAGCTCGAGCTATTCCAATTCTTTGCTTTTGGCCACCTGAAATTTTGGATCCAACTTCACCTATCATAGTATTTTCTTTATTTGGCAGCTTATTTATAAATTCTTCTAATTCCGAATTCTTAATAGAATTAAAAAAATGTTTCTTATCAATTTCATTTTCTTTTTTTCCTAATGTAATATTATATTTAATAGTATCATCAAAAAGATATATCGACTGGGGAACGTAGCTTATAAAATTCGGCCAAATGTTTTTTAATTTTTTTAAGTTAGTTTTATCAACAAAAATTTCTCCAGAAGACGAAATTTGTAAACCCAACAACAAGTCTACTAAAGTGGACTTACCTGCTCCCGTTCTTCCTTTTAAATGAATCTTATCTCCTTTAATAATTTCAAAATTTAAATTTTCCAAAACGTTTTCATGTTTTTCAGGGTATTTAAAAAAAACTTTTTCAAAAAAAACTTTTTCTTTAAATTCAAACTTTTTGTCTAAATTTAAATTAACATTATGGTTTGTAAGATTCTCTTTGTAATAATTAATTGCCTTTTTTGAGAATTTAAAAGTATTTAAGGCATTTAAAACTGAATAAACATGGGGAATAATTTTAATTGCAGAAACAGCAAATACACCTAGCAAGGCAAAGACTTTTGTGTTCTCATTTGTGCCATCTAAAAGAATAATTGTTAAGACTATAATTACCATTAAAACTACAGTCTCAATAAAAACTTTTGGCAGTCTAAGTATAAGCCCCCTTATTGCATAAGTTTTTGCTACAGATTTTGCTAAAAAATCATAATCTTTAATAAAAATATTTTTAAGTAGAAAAGTCTTGATTTCTTTAATTCCGCTAAAACTTTCTTGTAATTTTTTTGTTTTTGCTATTTCAAGCGTCTGCCTAATTGTACCCATCTCAGAAATTTTTTTTGATGTAAAATTATAAAAAAGAAAGCCTAATAATAAAAAAGCTAGAAAAGTAGTAGTGAAAGCTAGTGGCTCTAAGAATATTAAGAAAATTAATATACCACTTATAAAAATTATACTTTGAAAAAAATTAAATAAAGAAGAAATAGTATCTCTAATCAAAGAACTATCAGTTCTTATTCTTGTAATTAAGTCTGCAGAATTATTTTTTAAATGGAATGGATAATCCTTATCTATTAAATTTGAGAAAAGTCTTTTAGAAATTTTTTCTTGAGTTTCATAAAAAAATTTATTCTCAATCCATAGAAAAAAAGCTAAGAATGAATTTTTAATCAGAATAATAAATAATAAAAAAAAAAGAATAAATATTGAAAAATGATTTTTTTTTAGATTAAAAGGTTCATAAATTTCTCTTAAAAAAATATATTTATCTAAAAAATTTTCATCAATTAAACTATAAATAAAAGGAAAAATTGTTCCAATGCTAATAATTTCAAAAAAAAGTACTATTATGCTAAGACAAAGTAATATTAAAAACTTGTTTTTTTCTGTATCAGATAAAAATTGCCAAATGTGTTTAATAACCATTTATTTTATTTTGTAATAATTTTTATACCAGTTAATAAAGTTTTTTAGACCAATTTCAGGATTAGTTTTAAACCTCAAATTGTAGTTTAAAAATATTTTTTTTGAATTAGACCTTGTATCTAGAACATCACCGTCTTGAAGGCTAAGGTATTTCTTTTTTGCTTTTATTTTTAAAAATTTTTCAAGATAATTTACTAAATTCATAAGTTTAAGTGGAGAGCTATTTCCTAAATTATATATTTGGTATGGAACAACATCTTTTTTAGTATTATTTTTTAAAAAACCTTTTTTTAGAATTATTTTTAAGGAATTTACAATATCGTCAATGTAGGTAAAATCTCTTGAGTGTTTGCCGAAATTGAAAATCCTAATAACTTTTTTTTTTATTATATTATTAGTAAATTTAAAATATGCCATATCTGGCCTTCCCCATGGACCATATACAGTGAAAAATCTTAATCCTGTAGTGGGAATTTTAAACAAAGAACTGTATGCATGTGCAATAACTTCATTAGATTTTTTTGTAGCAGCATAAAATTGCAAAGGTTGGTCAGTATTTAAATTTTCTTTAAATTGTGACTTTTTTTTCATTCCATAAACACTGCTAGTGCTTGCATATATAAAATGTTTTATTTTAAATTTTTTGCTTAAATCAATTAAATTAAAAAAACCAATTAAGTTACTTTTTAAATATTGTGAGGGATTTTCAATTGAATATCTAATGCCTGCTTGAGCAGCTAAGTTAATAACATAATCAAATTTATTTTTTTTGAAAAATAAATTTAATTTATGATAATCTGAAATATCTATTCTCTGGAATTTAAAGAAAAAATTTTTTTTTTTGGCTTTTCTTTTAATTTCCTTCAACCTGTCTTTTTTAAGTTTAATGCTATAATAAGCATTTAAATTATCAATTCCGTATACTTTATTTTTTTTAGAAATAAGAGAATATGCGAGATGGAATCCAATAAATCCCGCGCAACCTGTAATTAAGATTTTCATTTAATACGTTTTAAGTTTTTTGGCTCTTATAGTTATATTTGAAAGAAAATTTTTTTCTTTTAAAAAGGAGCTTGTATCATCACTTTCATAGGCTGAAAAAAATAATCTTAAAAAATATTTACTTCTTAACTTAGTATACTCAAGCATACCAACAAGAGATGATAAATTTTTATCAGTTTCAAAAATTAATGATTTTTTTTTATCCCCAATAATAATTTGTCCTTTAGTTAGTCCAAAAGATGATCTAGAGCTAGTAAAATTAGAAACATTTTCAATTGAGGCTCCATGATTTATATCTTCGTTAATTTTAAAACTTTCAAGATTATCTCCGCCATTGTTAGTGCTTAACACTAATTCTTTTTCTCTAAATTCATTAGGATTTATCGTCATTTTAAAAAGTCTTACAATGCTGTCAGGAATGTTATTTAAATTTATTTGGATTTTTATCATCCTATTTTTCAGGTCTATATAAATATCCTTTTTTAGAATTATATCAGAATTATTATCTTTGAAAGTAGCACAGAGTAAATATTGTTTGTTAGAGGTAATGTATAATTTATGTTTGCATGATGATAAATCCGTAAATCTTGTGAGGCTTTTTTTTTTAAGTATTGATGAGTTGCCGGAAAAAAAATCGCTGCTACTTCCATAATTCTTTATGTCTCCTTGAAGGATTGTGCCCACTAATGATTTTTTAGAAACTTTTTTATCGATAAATTTGTGTAAAGCCAGCCCTTTTTTGAGATTAAAAGAAACTAGAAAATTATTATTTTTAAATGTAATAAAATTTTCATTTTTTAATATTTCTTTTTCTTCTTTTAAGTTATTTATCTTCTTAAAATTTACTTTGGATAGTTTAAGTTTAATTTTATTCTTTTTGATTAATCTTTCTAACTTTTTTTTACAGTATAACCATTTTTTTTTTGTTGTGTGAGTCCTGTAATCACTGCCCCACATTTCACAAAGTTCTTTCCATAAATTTTGTTTTTTTTGATTTTTTTCCAAATAATTAAAAATTCTCCAACAATATGTATTTAATAATAAATTATCTTTTCCACAAACTGCCCATCGATTAATATTATATTTTGATTGTTTTTTTACGACTACCGGATTCTTTGCATTGGTAACTTTATAAGTTTTCTTGATTTTCTTTTTCGTTAAAAAAGAAAAATTCACAAATTCATAGTTTTTATTTGAATAGAAATACTTATAAATTTCTTCTACTTTATTCCACTCATTACATAAAATTTTATTTTCAGTTCCAAATCTTCTTACTCTATAGTTGAATATTTCAGCATCATTTGAGTAAATACAATTTAAGTTATTTTTTTGAGAATTGTTTACGTAACTTAAAAAATTTTTAAATTCTATTTCTCCAAATACTACTCTCTGAAATTTTTGAAATGAGATTGAATTACTCCAAATAACTCGAATTTTATTATTAAAATCGTCTTTTACAAAACAAGGATCAGAATTGTTTTGAATAAGCTTCTCACTTAAATTAACCTTTGCAGTTATCCAGTCAATGATTATAGCGTTAAAAAATTTTTTATAAATTTTTATCATTGAGCTTGAAAATACTTGTTCATTAACTAAACCTAATATAGGTTTTTTTTTAAGTAATTTTTTATAAATATTATTTCCTATTTCTAAATTTTTTATAGATATCTTTTCGGGAACAAGTGGACCAATTATTTGAGAGTAACCAGATCCAATTAACTCACATTTTTTTTTTTCTAGGAGATTTTTAAATTTTAAAACCCAAGATCTATCAATAGAATGAATGTCTTCAAGAGTTTTTCCACTTAATTCTATTGCTATTTTGAAATTATTTTTTTCAATAAGATTCAGTAGAGGCCAATAACATTTATTTATAAGCTTCTTTTGATCTTTTTTCTCAACAGAGGAAAATGACGTATTAAGATGAAATAAACTATAAAGTTTAATCATAAAAATTTTAAAATAAAACTGAAAAAATACCTTTGTTTAAATTTAGTGACGGAAAATATTTTGTATGTTTTTTAATTTTTTGAATATTAGGTTGTCTTGCAAAAATTTCTCTTTTGACACTTCTATCACTTTTATTAAAAGGAACTTTAATAATTCTAATTTTTTTTTTTGAAATTTTTACCATTTTCCTTGCTAAATCAATAATTTTAGTTGGTTCTTTGTCATTACCAATATTATAAATTTGATTTTTTTTACCTTTATAAATAACTAATTCTAGTGCTCTCACAGCATCATTTACATGACAAAATGATCTTGTTTGATTTCCCGTACCAAATATTTTTATAGGTTTGTTCTCTAATATATTTTTTTTGAAAATAGAAATTACAAAGTCATCTCTTTGTTCCGGCCCATATACATTAAAAAATCTCAATATATTAAATTTTAAACCATATTTTTCATTAAATGCTTTTACATAAGATTCTCCAGCTACTTTACTTACTCCATAAGGCGATTTTGGCATCAATTCGTCGTCTTCAGAAATTGGTTTTTTTTGACCATTCCCATATACTTCTGAAGAAGATGCAAATATAAATCTTTTGACTTTATTTTTTACGCACGCTTTTAAAATATTTTTGGTCCCTTCTATATTTACACTTAAACAATCAAAACTATTTCTCTCTGTTTTTTTTACTCCAAGATTTGCTGCTAAGTGAACAAAAATATCAAATTTATATTTTTTTAAATTTTTGTTTAAATCTTTACTATTTAGTATATCGCCTTTTAAGAAAGTAATGTTTTTTTTATTTTTTTTTTTAATTAATTTGTCAAATGAAACTACATTATGTCCTCTATTGCTAAGAGTATCACAAATCTTTTTGCCAATTAAACCGTTTCCTCCTGTTACAAATATATTCATCTAGACTAATTTAATTTTACTATTTTCTTTTTTAAAGCTATTTCTACTATCAAAAATTGTATTAATATGTTTGGACAAATACTCATATTTAAAAATACTATGATTTGTTCCAATAAAACATAATGCTAATGATTTTAGAAACTTACGATTATAAAGTTTTTTTAAATTAATAAATTTGTACATTTTGTTTATATCCGAGTCTTTATTTTCAATATGTGGATCACAAATTATCAATTTATTTTTTACTTTGCTTTTTAATTGTTCGCAAATTTTCTTAACAGGGGACTCTCTCGTATCATCTGAGTCTTTTTTATATGAAAAACCTAATATTAAAATTCTTTTATTTTTCAATGATTTATTTTTTTTCAAAAAACTTTCAATTTTTTTTGAAATTTGTAAAGGTCTGCTATCATTAATTTTTCCAGCAAGTTTTATAAATTCAGTTTTTAATCCAAGTTGATTAGCTTTGTAGGTTAAATAAAAGGGATCCACAGGTATACAATGTCCTCCAACTCCTGGTCCAGGCACAAAGGGCATATAACCGAAAGGTTTAGTATTAGCAGCTTTAACCGCATCAAAAATATTTATGTTAAATTTATCACAAAAAGCAAACAGTTCATTAACTAAGCCAATATTAACAGATCGAAATGTATTTTCTAAAAGTTTAGTAAATTCAGCAGTTTTAATATTTTTAACCGAATAAACATTAGTAATTGTACTATAAACATTACTAGTTAATTCTTTACAACTTTTTGTGTATCCAGAAACTATTTTTGTTAAATTTTTTTTTGTAATTGAATATTTATAATTTCCTGGATCCTCTCTTTCAGGTGAATATCCCAGGAAAATGTTTTTACCGACTTTGAATTTTAATTTATTAAAAATTGGAAGAAAGTATTCTTCCGTTGTCCCGGGATAAGTTGTGCATTCTAAAATAATGATTTGATTATTTTTCAGGTACTTTTCTACACGTTTAATAACGTTCGTTACGTATTTCATTATTGGTTTTTTTTGCTTACTAATTGGGGTTGGAACACAAATAATTATTATGTCTGAATTTAATATGTTTCTGAATCTATTTGTTGGAATAAATTTTTTATTTACGAATTTTTTAATTTCTTTTGATTTAATTGTTGAAATATAACTCAAACCTTTTTTAAGCATCTGTACTCTTCTAGAATTACTATCAATACCAAAGACCTTAAATTTTGAATTAAGAAAAGCTAAGCTTAATGGTAAGCCAACATATCCTAATCCAATTACTGCTATATTGGCTTCTCTAGATTTAATTAATCTATTTAATTTTTTTATCATATTTTAAGTCCAATATTTTTTAAAAACTTTTTATTTTTATTAAAATTTTTGTCATGTATCATAAATGGTTTGATATACATATTTTTCAGTGAATATAGTTTTTTTTTATTGACATATTTCAAGTAATTTAAAATTCTATAAATCTCCTTTTTCCGAGGATTAGATGTCCAAAATGGCCCATTTGGTTTAAAGCAAGTAAGGTTATGACTAAAATTTTTTTTACTCTTCTTATTTTTATTAAATTTATTATTTGCTCCTAATATAAATGCTACTCTTGCGTTTCTGCTTAAGAGTTCGTAGCTCAATGTAGAGTTAAATGAAACGAAAAAATTAAATTTTTTTGTTATGCTATAGCTATCATCAAATTTTTTTTTATTTAACAAAGAAAAACTTTGTTCCCCAAGTATCCTATTATAATAATTTCGTTCAATTTTTTCTTCTTGAGGATTTTCTGAACTTGACCATGGTAATATTTTGAGTTTTAAACCTTTATCCATACAAAAATTTTTTATAATTTTTAGAGGAATTAACTCTTTGTTTATATTTATTGTTGAAAAATTTGAGGTATATTTTTTTAAATGTGGCCTAAAACGTGAAATTAAAACTAATGAAGTTATTTTTTTAATATTTATTTCTTTAAAATAATTATTTCTTATCGAACCCGTGACTTTAAATTTTGTATTTAAAAAGTTCGAATAAAATTTTTTGTAATTTTCTCCAAATATACAAGCATGATCGATTTTATAATTATTTTTTAATTTATGTGTTTTAATTTTACGAAGTAGTCTTAATGCACGTATTTGATGTTGGAAGATTATAAATTTTTTTTTAGGAAAAATTTCTTTGAGTTTATAAATAAATAAATCATAATCTGTAAATGTAATTACTATTCTTGGATTTATTATCTTAAAGATATTGATTGAATATTGTTGACTAAGTTTCGTATTTTTAAATTTGATTAAACCAAATATTGTCCAGATTAATATAAAAAAACTAACTTTTGAATTTTTTTCAAATATTCTATTAGAAAAAATAAATACTTGGCTACTTGAAAAAAACGATGAATAATATTTTCCTGTTGATGAGTCGTAAATTAATATTTTTTTTCTTTTAAAAAATTCAAAACTAAAGCTTAAATTGGTAATTAACCTTAATATTTTAGTAATATTTTGCATGAAAAAGTTTTTAGTAAATTAAAAAAGTTTATCAAATTATGTTTTGACATAGCTCCGCACTTTGCAAAAAATCTTTTTTTTACAATTTGTTAGACACATAATTTTACAATGGATAAAAGGAGTATTTTTTTTTATCTATTTTAGCTTTAATTTTACCCATTGAGACATTAATCTTAAACTTTTCAATTTCAATAATCTTAAAAATTTTATCTACGAACGGCCCAGAAATAAATTTATAATTTGTATTAATATTTAAATCGATAAGATTTCTGAGAATAAAACCGTCTTTATTCTCATTTTGTTTACAGTAAGCAATAAAATTTTTAATATCTTTTTGAAAATTTAAAAAGTCGTTTAAAAAATACTTAAGACCTTTTAAAAACTTAAGTTGATTTATAAAATTTTTTTTTTCAAAATTTTTATGAAAACAAAAAAGATAATCACCTAACATGAATTTTTCTTTATTAATAAGTTTGTTTTTTACATATTTTTGAACTATGATTTTTGGCAGATAAAAAGAGCAATCTTGACCTACATTTTTCTTTAAGTCTTTCTTTAAAAGTTCTAAATTTTTTTTTTTAAATTTGATAACAGTCCACATAAATATTATTTTTTCTTTAGTTCTTTTTTTAATTCTTCATATTCTTTAAGTTTCCTTTTCATGAAAGATACCGTAAGTTTTGTTCTTTCAGAAATACCTTTGGGTGTGATTACGTATTGTAAATATTTAATTTTGTTATTTTGATTTTGAAAGTTTTTAAGTTTAACTAAACCTTTTTTCTTTAATTCTTTTAAAATATAATTAAGTTTGCCTATACTAAATCCTAGCTCTTCAGCCATTGCTCTTTGAGATGATTGAGGGTTTAATTGGATTTTTCTTAGAATCTCAAATTTATCTTGTGTATTTTTTTGTTTTGAATTCATACTGTTCAATTATTGAACATATTTGTATATTTAAATTTTGTAAATCAAAATTTAATTTTAATTATGCTATTTAATCAAAATGTTCATCTAATGTTCATTTTTTGAACAAAAAAAGCCACAATGTTCATTTTTTGAACAAATTTTACTTTCTCATATTGATTAATTATCTTTATTAATATTTAGTTATTTAATGAAAAAAAAATATTTAATTTTTTTTGGTGCTCAAGGCACAGGGGTGGCTTACATGAAACATACAAACACTAAACCAGACTATTTTGTAGATAACGATAAGAATAAATGGGAAAAAGACATAAATGGAGTGACTATTAAACCACCCAATTTTTTGAAAACAATCTCTAAAGATATTTTAAAAATTATCATTACTTCAGGATATGTGAAAGGAATCTCTAAAGAATTAAAAGAAATGGGATTTAATAATAGAATCATAGAAGTCCCGCCAAAGAGTTTATTGGGTGAACATCCGTTTATTTCACTCGAGAATAGAATTGAAACAGCAAATTTTTTAAATTCATTAATGGAAAAAAATTTTAATGTTGTTGCCTTAGGAGGTACAGCGTTAGGATTTTCTAGAGATAAAACATTTATATTATGGGATTTTGACATTGACTTACTAGCTTCTTTTAAATTTAAAAATGAAATAATTGATTTTTTAAATAAATCAGGTTGCCCTTCAAGAATGTCTGGAAATACAATCAAATCAAGATACACATTAAAAGATAAAAGCATTGTGCCTATAGCTATTGATCTTTTTGATCCCGATAAAAAAATTTACATTGATAAATACGAAGACCATACATGGGAATGGCCTACAACAATGTTTACAAGGCCACACGTATTAAAAGTACATAATGTAAATATTAATTTACCTAATCCATATGATGTCTATCTGAAGGGTGTTTATGGAGAAAATTGGAAAACTCCTAATAAAAACTTTAATTACTATGACTATTTTAAAAAAAAAAATTAATAAAAAAAAATTGCCTTTAGTAACTGTCGATTGTGTTCTGTTTAAATTTAATTCTGTTTTATTAATTAAAAGAAAGTTCAGTCCATTTAAAAATTTTTTTGCTTTACCTGGTGGTTTTGTTGATGTCGGTGAAACTGTAGAGGAAGCTTGCGTGAGAGAAATGAAAGAAGAAACTTCAATAACTTTAAAAGTTAATGATTTGAAATTATTAGGTATTTATTCTAATCCTAGAAGAGACCCAAGAAGATCAACTATAAGTATTTCTTTTTATTCAGAAATAAATAAAATGATTAGTCCGAAGGCAGGTGATGATGCTATCTTTGCTGAATTTAAAGAAAATTGGCAAAAGGAAAAACTTGCATTTGATCATAAAATTATAATAAAGGATTCAATTTCAAAATTTAGAAGTGACGTTTAAAAATAAAATAAATAGTTCTGCAATTATTTTGGCATCAGGTTCTGGTGAAAGATTTGGTAAATCAAAAAAACCAAAACATCTTGTTTTACTTAAAGGAGTTCCGATAATAATTTGGACAATAAGTAATATTTTAAAGTCAAAACTTTTCAAAAAAATTATAGTTGTAACTTTAGAGGAAACAAAAAACTCTACCGAGCAAATTATTTCTAATTATTACGATCTGCAAAAAAATAATATAATTATTTGTAATGGTACAAAAGTAAGAATGGGGTCATTTTATAATGGAATAATAGAACTTAAAAGAAATATAAAATTAAAAGAAAAAGACTTAATTGCATTAGTAGATGCAAACAGACCTTTAACAAAAGCTAATCAACTTAACCAGCTAAACAAACTAGCTTCTAAATATGGATGTGCATGTCCGGCTAGAGCAGTAATTAATGGAGTAGCAAAAATTAAAAATAAAAAGATTATTCAAGTGCCCACAAAGGAAGAGTTTGTTGAATTTGTAACACCAGAATTTATTTCCTGTAGACTATTAAGAAATATTAAAACAAAATGTAGAAATTTAAAATCCCTTGTAGAGTTTGCGATCTCAGATTCTTGCTATCCAAAGTATTTAAACCTAAGTGAATTGAATACAAAATTAACTTATCCCGAAGATCGTGCTTTCCTAGAAGGTTTGATAATGAAGTATAATATAAATAAGCCTAAATATTTAAAAAAATTTTAAAATAGTATTACAATTTTTTATCAATATGACCTTGAAAAAAAATCACCTTATTATCCTCCAGGCAAGAAGCAGTTCTAATAGATTACCTGGTAAAGTACTAAAAAAAATTAATGGAATTCCTTTAGTTGTTCTATGTGTAAAACGGCTTAAAAATCAAGGGTCAAAAGTAATAGTTGCAACATCTGAAGAAAAATCAGACGACAAACTTGTTAAACTTCTCATCAAGGAAAAAATAAATTATTTTAGAGGAAGTTTAAAAGATGTTTTTTCAAGATATTTATCTATTGCAAAAAAATATAATGATGATGATTTAATTTTAAGAGCTACTGCTGATAACCCTCTCCCTGACGGAAATTTAGTTAATACAATTCTTAATCATTTTAACAAAATCAAAAATGATTATTTTGGAATTGATCATAAATTGCACAATTTGCCTCAAGGAATGAGCTTAGAAATATTTACTGTAAAAAAGATAAAAAATATAAGTAAAAAAAAATTAAATAAAGATGAAAAAGAACATGTAACCCTTAAAATGTACAAAAACAAAAAGATACCTAATCTTTTTTTAAAATCTTTAAAAATTAAAAAAGATTTATCAAAAATTAAACTTTCAATTGATGAAGATCATAATTTTATAAAAATGAAAAAATTATTTAAAAAAACTACAGTGCCTACAAAGATATCTTGGAGAAGATTAATACAATTTCTTTAACTAGATTTAGTTTGTTTTTTTTTAAATAAAAGTAATTCCGAGTGAAAATTGTCATAGGTAAGATAGCCAAATGGGTCGGTATTTCTATCTACTAATTTGTATCTTTTAGATAAATAATTTACATAATCTGAGGACAATATCGGTTTTTTAACTCCCACAGAATTTTTTTTAAACTTTTGCTTCCCTTCCCTTAAGTTTCTCATCAAAATATATTTAGGATTTAAATTACATACTTTATGTAAATAATTCCTTACTAATTTAGGCTCCATTTCCTGAAATGAAATAAAATTTACAAAAAGATCAATTTTTCCTTTTAATTTTTCTATTTGCCAAGAATTTAAACAAGTAATTTTTTTCAATTTTTTTATAAGAATATTTTTGTTAGATTTAATATCAATTTTTGTAATATCTTTTTTGGTAAAGATTTTTTCTAAATAAATTTCACTTAATGTAGATATTGGTGGTAGATCTATATTTATATATTTAAAATTTTTAATTCCAGAAAATTTATATATTTCCCCTAGAGTTCCAAATCCTCCACCTATTTCCAAAATTATTTTTGGTACAAAATTTTTTGTTTTAATTTTTAAAAAAGATATTCCCTTTAAGTAATTTAAGGCTGATCTACTAAAGTATTTTCCATTAAAACGGAAGTGTTCAACAGGATTTCCGAACTTGCTTTCAGTAAATTTATACAAATACGGTTTTTTATGTTTGATATCAGATAAAGAAAAAGCTTTATAATCTATCTCTGCTTGATTGTAACCGGATAAAAGTTTTTTTATCTCAAACGATAGTCTTTTTGAAATACCCTTCTTCTGTAATAACTTGAGAATAATCTTTGATCCTTGCTCTCTTCTCAAATGATATAAAGGTACAAAAAAGTTATTCGCTAACTTATCACTTCTAAAACTTTGAATCCTTTTTTTTAAAAATAATTGATCAAATCTTCTATGTAAATCTCTCCAAAAAATTGAAGGTTGATAAATTTCATCTTTTTCTTTTAGAATTTCTTTAAGAAGTTGTAGTTTATTAACTTTGCTTTTTTTTTTATTCATAATTTGTATTAATTATAAAAATATTTTATTCATTTTAATTATGATAAGATATTTTTGTATAACCTTTTCCTATTAATTTTTTTTAAAACCACTGACAACTTATTAGCTTTCTTAAATGATTTTTCATAATTATCACTGATTTGTCTAAGTTTTTTGCAAGCATGTGTTAAGTTTTTAGTTATTTCAAATCCTTTTTTAGATACCTCATCAATTAGATTATGATTTTCTTTCCCTTTAGGGAATAAAACGACACAGGGTTTTGATAGAGATACTACTTCGAAAAAAGAGACGCCAAATAATACTAAAACCATATTAGCTTTTAAGATTTCTTTGTGGATATCTAATTTATCTTTTAAAACTTTCCAATTATTAAATTTTTTCAGCTTTGGTTTAGGCGCAAAAGGACCTTGTAACCATGAAATTGAGAATTTGTGATCAAAAAATTTATTTAAAATCTGAGGTAATTTTTTTGAAAAATTGTAAGCATCTGTCCCACCTAATAAAATTAATATTTTTTTTTTATTCTTTTTTTTATTCTTTTCTATCTTTTTGAACAAAATTTTGTCCCAACCATAATAGATATTTTTATATCGATTTTTTCTTTTTAAGTATACATTGGGTATCCAAATTTTTTTAAAATAACTTTTAAATTTTATACAACCATCTATGGCAATTAAATTTATATAAGAGTGTTTTGATTTAATTTTTTTTAATAATAACTCAATATATTTATTCTCAAATTTTTTACTTACATTAAAAATTATGTGAGTAGGTTTAAAAATTTCAATAAATTTAAAAATTTTGACATAAAAGTTTTTTTCAATAGAAACATTAATAAAATTTTTATCTTTTAAAAAAATTTTCTTCTGTAATAAAATATTCTTAATTTGTATTTTTTTTTTAAAAAATGTTTTTAATTCTTCCGATAGATATTTTGATCTTGAGTAATGTCCTAATCCTACGTCTTTACCACTATCAGATATAATTATAATTTTATTTGATTTTAGCATTGCTTTGCAATTGGGCTACACTTATAAATTAATTAATGAAAAATATACAGATAAAATGGAATTTAATTAACTCGTACAAGACTAAATTCACTTCAAGTTTTACAAGTAAAAGCAATTGTTCTGTATGTTTTTCTCGCAAATATATTCGAATTCAAAATTTTAAGAAATTTCAATTTTTTATTGACTCAAACTCTCCAAAAAAAATAAATGTTGAAAATGTAATGTGTGAAGATTGCTATGCGGTTTATCAAAACCCGTCTTACAACAAAAAAGGTCTAAAGAATTTATTTAGTGAGGCCGGAATGAGCTATGGAAGTACAGCCTCATCAAAAATTGATCAAATTAACTGGTTAAGAAAAAATAAGCTTATTAAAAAAAACTTAAAAATCCTTGACGTGGGTTGCTATGATGGATCATTTTTAAAAATGTTACCAAAAAATATCAAAAAATTTGGTTTGGATATTGATAAAAATGTTATCACCAAAGCTAAGAAAAAAAATAAAGATATTAAGTTTTTTTTTCAAAATTTTGAAACTTTCAAATCCAAAACTAAGTTTGACTTAATTGTAATGATGCATGTTTTAGAACATTTAAGAAATCCTCTCGTTATACTTAAAAATTTGAAAAATGTTTCTGATGATAATACAAATCTTGTAATAGAGGTTCCGATTTTGGAAAATCACATGTCCAATAAATTGGATCAATTAGACGGTTTTATTACGATTCAGCATATTACTCACTTCACTCAAAAAAGTCTGTCAAATATAATTACTCAAAGCGGTTGGAAAATAGTAAAGCAAAAAAAGTTATATAAATATAATGGTTATAGAATAATCTGTAAAAAAAATAATAATAAACTTCCAAAACTTAAAGTACATATAGCTGATAAAAATTTATTTAAAAAATATATTGAGAAATACGATAGTCTTAGAAAAAAAATTTCGACAAAAATAAAAGCGACTAAATTTTCGAATAATTCAATAATCTATGGTGCAGGGTTGCATTTAGAAATCTTGTATCATGTAACAAATTTTTTTGAAAAAAATTTCAACAAAAAATTTATTATACTTGACGGGGATCCTCTAAAAATTGGACGAACATGGAGAGGGATAAAAATTTATAATCCTAAAATAATAAGCTCCTTCCCAGACTTGAAGAAATCAACTTTTATAATTTCAAGCTATCCCTATCAACCAGAAATAGAGTTTTTTCTTAAATCCTCTGGTGTAAAAAAACAAAATATTTTCAAGTTTTATGAAAAAATTAAAAGGTATTAATTTAATTATTTAATTTTGAATTTATTTCAAATTTAATGCAATTAGTTATCTTATCTGCTGTTATTTCCGCATTTGTCTTTTTTGAAAATATACTTACTATCATACAAAGCCTATCCGCATGAGACTCTGGAGGTTTTACATAATCACCTTTTTTTTTTGTTAAATGATAGAAAAAGCAAATGTTTTTTTAAGTGTAGAGGAATATTTATTCCTATTTTTTTAATTGTACCTTTTCTTTTAGCTATAATAAATCTCATCACAACACACTTTTTTGTTACGAAGTTTCTTTGGGGAAATTTTTTTTTATTTTTAATAATCATATCTATATATTTATCTAAAAAATTTACTCCAGAAATATGTTTTGATATTTTTGAAGCTACACATCCTCCACCAAATCTGATAGCTACCTCTAAAACATAAATTTTTCCATTATTTAAAATTAAGTCTAGCTTAAAAGGTCCGCTTGGAATTTTCAGATATCTTAGTAATTTTTCTACTATTTTATCAAATTTTTTTCGAGATATGGGTTTAAATTTGGATTTACTGTCCCTCCATCTTCTATAACATTAGGTCGTAAATGTTTAAATGTTTTATAATTTCTTTCCGATATTGTTCTTAAAAATTTATTATTAGATAAAACTAAACACTCTACGCTATACTGTGTGCCGTATATATATTTTTGGATTAAAAAATTATTTGTAAAAATTAATTTTTTTTTCTTAACTATAAGATCTTTTAAATGTTTATTATTCTTGATAAGATATACATTTCTTGAGCCTCTATCGGCACTAGGCTTTATTATTACTGGAAAATTTTCTTTCTTAATAAAATTTTTAATTTCCGAAAAATTTGAAATTTTTTTAAATTTAGGAGAAACTTTTAGTGGCTTTAAGCTTTTATATAAAGATAGCTTTGTTCCAATTTTTTGATAAATTTTTTTTGATAAATTTTTTAACCCGTAAGTTTTGGATATTTCAAATACAGTTCTTGGGCAATCAACTCCAATAGCTATTAAGCCGATAATCTTTATATTTTTAAATCTTTTAATCTTTTTATTAATTGTCTCAAAGTCATAAATGCTAGAGTTGATGATATAATTGCTTAATTTAAGACCATAAGACTCAGATCTTTTATCAACGCCGACTATTAATATTTTTTTTTTTTTACAAAATTTATAAGCATCAATTTGCTCTGGGCCAGCACCTAAGATAATTACTGCGTTGTTCATTTAAAAATAATTTGATTTTTAAACACATTTAAAATCATTTTTTAAAAATATAAACCACCATTCACATTTAAAACTTGTCCCGTCATATAGCTGCTATCCTGAGAAGCTAAAAAGCAAGCGCTCTTAGCCACCTCTGAAGCTAATCCTTGTCTTTTAAGTAAAATTGAAGAATTGGCTGATTTTATTTTTTTTGATTTAAGAGCTTTTTCTGTCATTTTAGATTTTATAAAACCAGGTACTAAGGAATTACACCTTACATTATTTTTAGAAAAAAATCTTGCAGCAACTTGATTTAAAGAAATTAGGCCAGCTTTGCTTGCAGCATAATGAGCTGTTCTCGGTCCTCCATATTGGCCACTAACAGAACTTACATTAATAATCGAACCTTCTTTTGATTTCTTTATGAGTCTCAAAGACTCCTGCATTACCATAAATGGGCCTTTAAGATTTACCTGTAAAATATTATCCCAATCTTTTTCTTTAATCTTATCAAAATCAGTAGGTTTATTAATTCCGGCATTATTAACTATTACATCTAATTTTTTGAATTTTTTTTCTATAAAATTATAAAGTTTTTTTATTGATGACTTTTTTTTTATATCAAGTTTAAAAGAGAATAAATTTTTTTTCTTTTTGCATAATTTTTTTGCTTTTGTAGAGTTGCTGTTAAAAGTAAACACTACTATTGCTCCATGATTTAAAAATTCTTTAATTATTTCTTGCCCAATAAGACCAGTGCCTCCAGTTATAAGACAAATTTTATTTTTTAATTTTTTCATTAATTATCTATAAACCTTCATAACTTGTTTTATTAATGCTTTTTGATCAATCTTGTATTTTTTTAAAAGATCTTTTGCTTCTCCCGATCTCCCTATTTCATCCTTTATTCCCATTCTAATAATTTTTGTTGGCTCTTTTTCTGACAATACCTCACTTACGGCGCTACCTAAACCACCTAGAATATTATGATCCTCAAAAGTTATAATAACTTTATGTTTTTTTGCTTCTTTAACTAATAAATTTTTGTCAATTGGTTTTATTGACGGCATATGAATTAAGGTCGGATTAATTTTTTTATTTTGAAGATTTTTCAATGAATTAAATGCAACTGATGTTTGCATGCCAGTAGAAATAATACATACTTTTTTGCCTCGCTGTAATAATAGCCCTTTTCCAATGACAAATTTTTTCTTTGCTTTTGTTATGTTTTCAACGTTGCTTCTACCTGTTCGCATATAAACTGGCCCTTTATGTTTTGAAATTGTTTTTACTGCTTGAAACATTTCGTTGCTATCGCAAGGACTTATCACTATAAAATTTGGCAAACTTCTGAAGCAAGCTAAATCTTCAATACATTGAGCAGAAGCTCCATCAGGACCAGTATCTAAACCTCCATGGCTTGCGATAATTTTAACATTTAAGTTTGAATAAGAAATAGATAATCTTGCTTGTTCAAAAGCTCTTAAGGCAAAAACAGCAAAAGTAGTTGCAAATGGTGTAAGTCCTAGGCTAGACATTCCTGCAGAAACGGAAATCATATTTTGCTCAGCTATTCCACACTGAAAAAATCTTTTAGGGTATTTTTTTAAAAAATGATAACATCCTGTACCACCTGCTAAATCAGCATCTAGAATTACTATTTTTTTGTTAGTTTTAGCAATTTTAGTAATGGCCTTGCCAAAAGCTTCTCTTAGAGAACCGGAAGATTTAGCGACTAAATTTGGATTATTCATTTTTTGTGCACATCTTTATTAATTCTTTTTTGGCTTCTAACTCTTTAAGAGAAGAGGCAATTTGATCTAAGTTCATTTTTACGCTTCCATGCCAGAGGGGTTTATTCTCCATAAACGAAACTCCTTTACCTTTAATAGTGTGAGCAATAATAAAAACAGGTTTTTCATTTTTAAATTTTTTATTCAAAGCATTATCTATATCTTTAAAAGAATGACCGTTAATCTCAATTGTATTCCAGTTAAATGAAGCTATTTTTTGTTTTAACGGCTCGATATTGATTATATTTTTGTTAAAATTGTCACTTTGAATTTTATTGAAGTCTAAAATAGCAACAAAATTTTTAAGTTTATGATGAGCAGCAAACATTAACCCCTCCCAAATTTGTCCTTCTTGCATTTCTCCGTCTCCAATAATTGAAAAAACTCTATTTTTTTTTTTTAAATATTTGAGTGTTAATGCTTGACCAATAGCAAAAGAAAAACCTTGGCCTAAAGAACCTGTACTAGCCTCTACCCAAGGTGTGTTGATTCTGCAAGGATGGCCTTGAAATAATGAATTAATTTTTCTTAGTTGAAATGTTTTTTTAAAATCCATTACTTTCAGTGCAGATAAAGTAGAGTAAATTGCAGGTACTGAATGGCCTTTGGATAAGATTAGTCGATCTCTATTTAAATTATCAAACTGGCCAATTTTTGTTATCTTTAGCCTTTGCTTATACAAATAAACAATTAAATCTACACAGGAGAGAACGCCACCAGGGTGACCGGACCCAGCAAAAAATATTGCCATTAAACTGTAGATTCTTGATAAACGGGAGGTTTCTTTTAAATCTTTTAGTTTTAATTTATCCAAAGTCATACTTTAAATTATTCTATATTTAACCTGCTTCAAAGTAGAATATCTAGGAGTCAACTAAATAGTTTGTTTAATTTAAATATCTTTATCAAATTTATAAAATTTTTTTCAGTGCATAAATCAAGCCAATTGAGCTATTAGTACTGGTCAGCTGCACGCGTTGCCGCGCTTCCACACCCAGCCTATCAAC
>MDTB01099682.1_pt1 | contig 21182 bp, 17 predicted proteins | sample 811161 | NCBI WGS metagenome assembly MDTB01 (sample SAMN05326650, study PRJNA326480) | marine metagenome | isolation source: seawater | place: Mediterranean Sea | collected 2009
ATACAGCGATGAAGTAAGAGCGTACAACGCCAAGATACCAAGGTTTAATAAAGACAAAGCGGAGGCTGGAACGTACAATGGGTTAAGTGCAAAATAATACCACTATAAATTATTAATAATATCTACTATATGTCTAGTCTAGTAACTTTACCTGGTAATAATAAAAATCCTTCTAGGCATTCTTACGACTATTATTATAATAAAATTATGAAGGGCAAAGAAACCTCTGTCGCCCCCGGAGATGTTTATAAAAAAGTATCAAATGAAAACATATTCAAAACTCTTCCTGGCATACAGGGTGCTATATATTTAATTAAGAAATTAACATATGAGGAAGGAAGATGGAATAAGACAAGGAAAATTTTTGGCGCCGCACATGGGACTATATCAATCAAATATGAACGAATAATGAAGGATGGAAATGTTCCTGTTTATTTGGATGAAAAACCACTCACTGCCAATTTCTACAATTGGGGGCAATGGAAGCGGGATTTTAAATTTGTAGGGAAGATTTGGGACCACTACTACGCGAACGGCAAGGGAAGATTCGCTTCCAAAAATATCGAATCGCCCGAAGACTGGGCTAGATGGAAGGCGTATGAGGACCCTCAGAATAAAGAAGAATGGAAATTAAAAAGAAAGGAGAAAGAAGAAGCAGAAGCACGGACGAAGTGGTTGAATAGTCCTGCGGGTAAACGTTGGGAAGAGACCCGCCCTGAGCGAAAAAGATATTTTGATAATCACGGTTGGACAGGTACACCTGGAACAAGGTATCCCAAGGACATGTGGGGGAAAATTGCAGAAGAAGAAGATAAACAATGGAGAAAGGAGGCAGAAGAGAAAGAAAGAGAGAGAGTAAAACGTGCGTTACAAGAACATCGACGTGAATTGGACCGTGAGAAAGAAGAGAAACGGCTGCGAGAGGAGCAGGCAGATGAAGAGCGGCTACAAAAAATTAGGAACGACATCAGGCGGCGTGAGAGGGAATTAAGGGAGCAACGAGAACATGAAGAGTGGCTGCGGCAGCGGGACGAAAGGATAAGAGAACGCGATAGGGTTAACCGTGGGGGAGGTAACCCCAATGATGATTTGGACATTGAGCCACCAGTTGACAATTGGCAACACATTGGTCACTTGATGAGCCTACCGAAGTTAAAATTCTAAATAAAAAAGTATATAGTTTAGAGTGATATTTACAAATGACTGATATCGACACTACTCAATTCGAAGAAGCAAAGACACAGTTTACTCTATTATTACCTGAAATAGACGAAAAAAAAGCGGAGCTTAAAGCTCTCAAGAAGGTTCACAACGTCTACAAGCACACCATATACAGTTACATGCGAGAGAATGAGATTGAAGAGCTGGACGTTGGTGGTTACTACTTTACAATCAAGCAGAAGCAGAAGTTTTCTATCAAGGAGGACGATTTGATAGACCTTCTAGATGAAGATGTACTCAACCAGTTCCGCTCCAGTAAGGAGTCTCTCGGCGTTAAAAAGAGGAGACGTGTCTAGTCAATCCTTATTATCATCCTTCTTTTTAGGCATAAAACGTGACAAATCAGTGTATATGGCGTATCCAATGAGGGCTGCTAGAGCTAGGCTTCCTGTGATAATTAATTGGTGTTTAGTTGGTTGCATTTATTAATATACTTAAAGTTATTTATAATATCAAAATTGTAAACACAACACTCCTACTATTTTTGCGGCATCGTCCGGACTCAACCCTTCGCACACTTTAACGGTTTCAGGCGTGTCGAAATAATCGTCTCCACACGTTGCCTTCACCAAATCTTTGGTCCAATCCGATGCTTCTTGAGCATTCATTTTAGGAACCCATACAGCAGACACTACTGCGAGTAAAATCCCAAGCACTATAAAAATGTTTCTCCACATCATATATAAGATATAAGTGTCCTAATATACGATGTATTTGCAAGTATATATCTTAGTTGCTATAGCAGCCTACGTATCGTTTACAAGTTGGTTTGAAAAATTAGACCGTCCTTACAGCGAACAGCGTCAAGTAGCATTTACAAGGTCGTTAGCAAATCTAGCCATCTTGGGTATGATTTCGGTACCGTTGACTTACATGGGCTTAGCAGACCTACCTCACAACGATGAAAATCCACTATGGAAAGACATTCTTTTTATCGGTGTGTGGGGTGTTTCCACGGCTACCATATTCAGCGTAACACACTATGCTCTCCATTCTAAACTGTTGTGGCCCATACACAAGCAACATCACCAGAACAATCCGTCATACTCAACGTCCTGTTTGGATGCCCACCCGTTGGAATTTCTATTTGGTAACGTGATGGCAGTGGTATTACCGTTGTATGTATTCGTGGGTTCAGAACCTGCATCCCTACTATGGATAGTGTATGCGATGTTTAATACAGTATGGGGACATACGGTAGAGGGAGAACACAAGATACACCACAAGAGGTTCAGATGGAACTATGGCGCACAGCCTATGTTTATATTTGATAAGATGATGGGTACATATAAAAAATACGAAAAGGAATAATTATATATTTTCATCTATTTCACTCTCTTTAAAAATGTCCTCTATCTCTTTCTCACCCACAGTTAGATTATCTTCAGCAGGTGTATCTTCGTAATTTGACAATATAGTCGAAGTTTCCTGCTGTCTTACTGGAGTATAGTTGCGTGAGCTTATTTTGCGTTGTATTTCGCTTACTGATTCAGAGGCCGACCGATAAGCATCTTCTACTATCACAGAGGTTTTAGTCATACATTGACCCATATATGATATGGTCATATACCTCTTATAGTATCAAGGGTCAGGGTAAGCTTTGGGTACTTTGGATTTAACTCTATATACTGGAGGTTGAGGGGCATAATATCGTGGTGCATAGACAGGAGGGGGATAGCCGTGAGCCTCCTCACATCCACCTGTTAAACCAACGCCAAGTAATAACACAACAGCACCTATAATAACCCAGCCCGTAGTACCGGGTGTGGAGTCTCCTAATGAGTCGTCCCAACAATTCGAACCCGGTCTACAATTGATACCGGCATCCCGTAAATGGTGACAATGGTTATGAAAAGTCTTATCGTGGTCGTCACAGTGGTCTGGTAACTCCACGAATATAAAGACGAGAGCAGCTATTAATAATAAACCTAAAACTACACTAAGTGTATTTACCCTAGCCATAATAAATATGTTATAGTATACTTTAATAGTGTCATTCTTCATCATCGTAATCATGTACATAAGAGGACCCAGCCTTTGCTCTTATTTCTATGTGCGTATCATACAAACTGTCAACGCCAGCACGCCCTACATCGTGCGAAATAAACATACATGTTCGACCAGGACGTCTCTTTGTCCAATCCTTGAGAGCCTGCTCCATCTGCTTGAAACCCACCGTATCTATGTTAGCAGCAGGCTCGTCTAGAATGGCAAGGTTCGAATGTACTCCGGTAAAGATAGACGATTGCATTCGCCATGCCATAAACGATGCAATTTGCAATCTCCTATACTGACCTCCACTCAAAGCATGGGCCGTTGAACGTGCACCGAATGTTAGCTCTTTTGATATATTTTCCTTGTCATCCAGTTCCATGTTAAACACGGGACTACCTTGAGACTCCGCATCGAACAAATATTTACACCAGTCCGTTGCATGCTTGGACAATTTGTGTAACATGCGCTCAACCACGTAGGTCTGAATGCCCTTAACGCCCAACCATTGCCGCATGTTCTTGAGCGCTTCGAGGTTGTTCTGGTTTAATACATTTAACTCCTTGTACCGTGAGATAGCCATCTCACTGTCCTTCAATGTCAATTCGATATCTTCCAACTCCTGACGTATTGGTGGAACTTCACTTTCTGTCGATAGCAACTCACGGTTTATCAACCGAAGAGCAGCCAAGGCGGTTGTTCGCTTATGTTCCCAATGCTGTAACTCTATGCGTTTGGCAGACCATTCCGCTTGAGCATACTCGTGCTCTGCTTTCTCCTTCTGGATATTGTTGAAATCTTTTTGTTTATCAAGAGCTGCGACGGCCAAATCTTTAGCCATCTTATAAGCAGCGATGCGCTCCTGTTTCTTATTCTCTTCCTTTACTTTAAACTCGTGTGTTTTCTTCGCTTTCTTACGATTGCCCACTGTCTTCATAGCTTCGCCATATTCTTCTTGAGCGGTGACAATACGACCAGGCTCTATATGTTTACACTGTAGAGGCTGTTTACAAGTAGGACAGGTCGTAGGAGCAGAAGCTGCTTTCTTAAGCATAAACAACTGCTGTTTACGTATACCGGCTTCAGCGATAGCGTTGTCAATGAGTTTCTGCTCCGGCGCTGGCTTATCATACACCGGCGAGACTACATCAACGGTATAACGTTGCTCCATGTTATCGTCGTTTTTGTACAACCGTTGAGCCTTAGCGAACGCATCTTTCGAAGCCTTTTTCGATTCATAATAAGACTGTGTGATATCTTGATATTTACGCTTGTTATTGTTGACTGGCTTATCTCCCATTACAGGTTCAGGTCCCAGTCCCTCTAACTCTTTTTGATGTACCTCTATCTCTTGGCGGAATTGGTTTATCTTGGCACGTTGTGCCGTTTTCCAATCGTCCAAGCGTTGCAATGTTCTTAATTTTCTAGACTTCGTATTGGATTGCATAGCCATGGCATTCGCTAACAACTCTGTGGTGCTTCGAATGTTTGACTCTGAGAACAAATACTGTTCATTCACAGACATAAACAAGTCTTCCCATACATTCATATTACACAATAATAATAGCTCTTCCTTTGTGCCTTTGTCGTTGGTCTCCAACCAGTTCTTACACCCTCCACATTGTTCCCATACTAAAGTTCGCATGAGCCAGGCATGTAGGCGTTTGTTACCAGCTTTTGGTAGTGTCTTGCCTTTGGGTATACGAAAAAACATATGGTTCAACATCTCCTGTGTTTGATGTTGTGTAGACCTGGTAGCACGTTGGTTGTTGTAATATACTTCCAAAAACGAAGTCTTGTCTAACAACGAACAGGCTCTGTATATCTTAAACGGTACACCGCTCTTATTCCCTATAATTTCTACACGTGCCATCTGAGTTTTCTGGTTGATACAAGCAGCGGATGCCTGGCTTTTTTTAAGCGTAGTAGAAGCTCTCATATCAGAGTAGCCAGTCAAACACCATAGAAAAGCCGATACAGTTGCCATAGATTTACCAGCACCGTTGGAACTGCCTATTGCGCCTTCAGACCATTTACCAGTTATCTTGGTCAGACCACGCTCGTCTAATTTTATTTTCTGTTTGCCTTGAAATGGGCCAAAACCTTCGAAGATAATCTCTTGGAAATTCAACATAAACGGTACACGATTCGCTACGGTGCCCGTATCCATTTTGTTTATCATTTCTAAGGTCTTGTCGTATCCCGGTTCTCCGGTTAAGTTGAAATGCATGGCATAAAGCTTGAACATTTCCTCAGCGGATAACTCTTTTTCAGCGCTTAATAGGGAATTGGCTGATGTTGTCTCTCTCAAGTAACGTTGTAAGACACACACCACACCCTTGGTTCGTATGTGTTCTACGAATTCTTCAGCTTCAGGTGTCAACTTTTCAGGGTTAAACGAGTCCATATACAATATATCATTCTCTCTCATGTGGTGGAGGGCAGGCCATGTGTCAGGGTTTTCTGTGACTTTGAATCGTTTAGGACCATAACGGATAGGAATACCTGAAAAATCTCCAGGACCCTTGTAGAATACGAAACGCTTGTTCTGTCCTGCTTCACTCATAGAGGTTTGGTAAGGACTTCCTATGTATATAACCTTTCCCATTCTCTGTGGTTTGTGATAATGACCGGAGATAACATCGCATGGAAAGTCTTCCTTTTTGAGACCACGGTCTGATGCTGTGTTGTTGTTTACGCGAGCACCAATCACGTCAAAATGTCCGAAAATACATTCGTATTCACCAGAGAATTTTTTGAATATAGCTCGTAGTTGTTCGTTGTCGCGCTTCCATGGTACCCACAGTACATTGCCTAGTACACACGGTTTGTCTAGTACGTGTATATATTTGGAAGCATGTCGAAATGGTTCCAACGCGTGTTCTTCTTCGGACGCATCGATGTAGTCATGGTTGCCAGGTATCATAATCATATCCACTTTCCACTCCTTTTCGAAGAATTCCAGAAGAGTGTTGAGCATGTCAACGGGTATGGTACCTCTACGGTATACTGTATCGAAGAAATCTCCAAGGAATCCAATTTGCTGTTTTGACTCAATAGCCTTTTCGTGTATCCCTCTCAATACATCTAGGCATATTTCTAGGGTTTGGGGTGAACAGTGTAAATCTGCGAATAGTAACATCGTCGTATTTAGACTTATGATACCTCTTATAATGGTATTCGATTATTCGTGGAGTATTCGGAAGTATATATTGGTATCCATTCATACCCATCACATGAAGTATACCAAGACGAAACTATTTGAATTAAAACAAATCAGGCATTCGGCCCGTGCTGAGCATAGGGCCTTTTTGGAAGCACGCCCCTACCCTAACAATTTTTCTCAGAGGGCAGGGATTTTGAAAGAGAAAAGAGATACAACGCGGAAAGTATATCATAAATACCGTAAGCGATTCAACCGGTTCAAAACTCACAAGAAAAAGATAAAGAAGTACAAGAAAGAAGTGAAGACGAGCGAGATGAAAAAATTAAATGAATCTCTGGTTATGTGCCAATGCCTTGACAATATAGTGGTAGAAACCAACCATTCTAGTGTGGAAGAGTTTCTTAGGAATGCTATTGCATCTTATACCCGTGAACAACCAGTGCGTTTTGAAGGTGTACTGCCGTTCATCATGGCCTATGACAATTCATCGAAACTATACAAGGTCCACGAGGCCGCGGGAGAACATTCGATGAACAACTTGGAGGAAGAGCTGATTAAAATGAATAACATATTCTAAGAATATACGTATTTAATAATGTTTCTATAGAAAATATAAATGTCTGACGATAACTGGCGCTGGGACGTCATCAATGCTAGGGTGCGTGATGTATCCCTAACACAACAAGCTATACACTCTTTCGATGATTTTATCGTTCGGAAAGTACCTCAAATAGTAGAGGGAAACAACCAAATTAAAGTAAAATCTCAACTCGTTTCAAACGGACCAACACACGTTGTAACATTCTCCAACCCTGTATACAAACAACCTTCTATCGTTGAAAAGAACCAAGATGTTCGACCTCTTACACCAGAAGAAGCGCGTACAAGAGACTTGACATTCAGTGCTCCGATGTACGTGGATGTACAGTACCAACCCAACGAATCAAAGCGTGAAGGTATTGAACATCATAAAGAGATTTACATCGGTAGAATGCCTATTATGGTGCGCTCTTCGCTAGGAAACAACATACCAGAATACTCAGAATGTGAACATGACCCAGGTGGTTACTTCATCATCAATGGTAATGAGAAAATAGTCATCGTACAACAAAGAGTAATACCCAATGTAGTTCTATGCTTCAAGCACTCGACCGGATGCCAGAGCGTGGTTCATTCATGCTCCAACGAGTGGACAGCCTCTTACTGTATGTTGAAAATTATAGGCGGAGGTCTCATACCTGCTAAAGTAGACATCGGTGGACTACAATCCAGCGTACCGGTCATTACATTTTTAGTGGCTCTTGGGTGGGAATACGACCAAATAAAAGAGAGACTCATGCTCACTGAAGAAGAGTGGGATATATGGAACAAGGACACAGGTGTAGCTGCTTGGGATTCGCAGCTACAAGCAATGACTTGGGTTCTTGGTAGATTCAAGAATAAAAAGACACCTAAACGCTCATTCATATACTTGGTGTATCCGCACGTGGGTACCGAAGACGATTTTGATATGGCACAGTCTAAAGGCTGGCGTTACCGTAAAGAAATCATGATGGACCAGGTGGTCAATTTGATTAAAGCTGGCCGCGGCGAACGAAAGTTTGATACCAGAGACCAGCTACCAAACAAGAGACTGGACACTGCCGGTGCTCTCATGGGCTCGCTATTTGCTCATATATGGAACAAATACATAGAGGAAGTACAGAAAACCATACAGAAATGCTGCGATTCACAGAAGAAAATTCGCATCGAAAAGATTGCTGGTTCTACCACTATAACCGACGGTATCAAGTATGCGTTGGCTACGGGTAAATGGAAAGGTGATAAAACACAAGTACGTGAAGGCGTATCACAAGTTCTCAACCGCAACACCTATATATCTTCTATAAGTCTTCTAAGACGTGTCGATTCCAACGTAGATACAGAGCAGAAAATGATTGCACCGCGCAAATGTTATGGAGACCAATGGGGTTTTCTATGTCCAAACGAGACACCTGAGGGCCAACCTACTGGTCTAGTGTATCAAATGTCATTAACAGCACAGATATCTACCTCGTCCAAGAATAAGAGACTGTTCCAAACCCTGAATTTAGATGACGACGGTGAGCATTTGTTATACCACAACGGAATACCTGTAGGAAAGACCAACGACGTGCTCTATGTCCTAAATCATATAAAGAATCTCAGACGTAATCGCTTGGTACAGTTGGATATATCTATATCCTTCCAGAATGGGGCTATATTTATATGGACAGACGCGGGTCGTATTTATCGACCTGTGTTAGTGGTCACGAAAGGTAAGCTGGGCATTACAAGTGATATAATTGCTGACCTGAATGCTGGAAGAACACAGTTTAATGACCTTTACCAACTGGGAATCGTGGAGAACATTGATGCTTACGAGACTACAAATTGTTACATTGCTTTGAAACCAGATGCCATTACAGTAGAACATACACACTGCGAGCTACACCCTTCCATGATATTCGGAACACTAGTGTCCAGCTCTCCATTCGCAGATATGAACCCCGGACCGCGTAATACGTATCAGGCGGCTATGGGAAAGCAGGCTATGGGAATCTATGCCTCCACCTATCAGAAACGTTTTGACTCGTCCGGAAATATATTAACCTATTGTCAGAAACCATTGGTAACTACTAAATCGGCACAAGCATTGGGGCAGAATGAAATGCCTGCTGGTTTCAACGCTATAGTAGCATGCATGTGCGACGAAGGCTACAACCAAGAAGATTCAACCCAATGGAACAAAGCAGCTATCGAGAGAGGTATGGGGCGTTCCACTACGTACATGACCATGAGCGCATCCACCGTCACTAGAGGGTCAGGATATCATAACTTTAAACGCCCAAAGACCACCGATACCGTTCACATGCGCGATGAACATCTTTATACGTGTCTAGATGACGACGGTCTACCACCTCCCAACACAGAGATTAAGCAAGGTCAAGCAGTTGTAGGAAGAGTTACAGTGCCTAGAGAAGTCATGCCGCATGGAAAAACTCCAGCACTACCAGAACCAGTCATCAAACCACGTGACGCTTCCCTATTCAATAAAAAGTCAAGCGGTGTAGTAGACGAAACCATAGTCTTCCAAAACGACCAGGGTGGCAGGACAGCTAAAGTACGGGTTAGAATACAAAAAATTCCTGAGCTTGGTGACAAATTTGCCACGCGCCATGCTCAGAAGGGAACCATAGGGATGATATATCCCCAAGAGGACCTACCCTTCACAGCCGATGGTATCACACCGGACATAATTATCAACCCTCACTGTTGCCCCACGCGCATGACAGTAGGGCACTTTAATGAGCAGTTGGCATCTAAGTTGGCAGCTATTACTGGCAGGCAGATTGATGCGACTTCATTTGACCACGAACCAGTCGAGACCTTCTGCGCAGAGATGAAGGCAGCAGGGTTTAAACCTTATGGCAAAGAGCAGATGTACTCAGGTAGAACAGGCTTGCCACTCAAAGCTAAGGTTTTTATTGGCCCCCTGTACTATCAGAAGTTACGACACATGAGTAGTGACAAGATACATGCAAGGCCTCGTGGTAAGATTGTGGGGTTAACACGACAACCGAACGAAGGTCGTGCGAATGGTGGTGGTTTGAGGTGGGGAGAGATGGAGCGTGATGTTGGTATATCTCACGGTACTTCGGCTGTTCTAAACGAGCGTATGTGTGTATCATCAGACGCATACGAAGCTCCTGTCTGTTCTAAATGTGGTCTCATTGGAGGTATCACACGTCCGATTGGAATGATTGGTCAGAAGAAGGCACGGATGTACAAGTGTATAGGATGCCAGGACGAAGCTAACCCTATCAAAAAGGTTAAGATGCCTTATGCGTCCAAGTTATTGTTACAAGAGTTGATGAGTATGGGCGTGAAGCCTATGTTATCTGTAGAAGATAAAGAAGTTGTTTTAAAGTAATAAGATAAAAATTTTTAATTTTATAATTCTTTGTTTGCTAAATCTGTCAATGGTATGGGCGATTGTCTTTGAGGGCTCATACTCATGTCAGTGTCTTCGTCACTGCTATATGGCTCAGGCGATACTTTATTTCTTAACCTCCAAGGCCTAGTTTTAGCACGCTGTTTCTCCAACTCAACGATGCGTCCGTATGCCTCTGGAAAAGTAGTAGACAAGTCATACGTTTTGATATCGTCCCCGTGTATAAAAAGTTGGGTCAAAATTTGCACTTCTTCTTTGAGCGCAGCAATACGGGATTCTGTGTCGCGTCTTTCTTTGTTAAATTCACCGGTGAGATTCTGTATGGCGTATATCATATCATTCTGACCGCACGACAATAGGTCTTGAGTGATAGTGACACCGTTGAGCGCCTTCCTGACGCGCCATTCTTTTTTAAACTTCTCCAACTGCTTCTCGATGCGAGTAAACTTCTTGTCCACCGTATCGTACATACGCATAAGAGTAGCTTGCTGTTCCATGACTTTTTTGATAGTAGTGTTAATAGTTTGTAGAATCTCAGTGGTATCGGACATTTTATAATTAAATAAATATCTAGGTTATACTCTATTTTTTTACTTTTTTTTTAATCTCTTCTTTGGACGCGCTGCCTCTTCTTTACGCATAGCCAGTAGTTCTTGTTCGTTGTATTTATCGCTCTGATTCCCTAAAACACTCCATCCTGGCGATTGTTCACGCGCGAACAACTCAATGCGCGGCACGTCCCCAAAAAAGGTAACAATATTATCTCGCACGATTGAAGGCTTTCTGGAATGTTGCCGTGGTGGTTCGATACAGATGCTAGACATAGCGTTTGGATTGCCATCTCTCACTTCATCTTCGACCAAGTTCTTGAAGGAAGCAATTCGACCTTTAACGCCAAGTAGACACAGTTCTGCGTTCGAGCGTGTATAATATCCCACACCGAAGAAAGGTTTGTTGCCAGCTTTGTTGGTCTTTACCCATGTACACCAGCAGGTTTTGTACTTGAAGCCCCACGACTCCATTATCTGGATAGCTGCTGGAAGGTTAGGAAGAGTAGCCCATAGAAGGAGAGCAGAATTTTTACGGCTAATACGCTGGACATGATACCCGATTTGTCGAAGCGAATCCACAGACATAGTTGCATAATGAGACTCACCATCTCGCTGTCTAATGGTCCCGTTCCCAATGGTCCTAGTATAGCTCCACGGAGGGTCAGCATAAATAATATTATAGTAATCATTTCCTTCTTGAGCGAGAGCTTCTTTAATATCCATTTAAAATAAAGATAGAGTTATTATACAGTTAACATATTCTTAACTTATTTTAATCTTTTTAGTAGGGCGTTGGTCAACTATACGCTCTGGTAGTTTAAGTGGTGACACGTATACTTTGGTATACCAGGATGGTGTCAAGTCGTTGCCTCTGTTCCACTTAAGGTCCCATTCTTTAGTGTGGTAATACGCACGGTAGGATTCGACACAGTTAAGGTTACCGTCAGCGTCATAACGAGCACAAGACTCAAACAGTTTGTCAGCGATACACACATCGAAGTAGTCTACACCGACGGGTAGGCCGACCGTAGCACGCTTGTTAGGCGGTGCTGTATATGTTTCTGACACGCGATGCAATGGGTAACCCATTTCTTGAAGGCGTTGTAGATGATAATGGCACCTGTGTATCTTACCGAAACGGCGCGAGAATTCTTTGGACAGCTCGAATCCAAGCTTGATGGTGTAGTCGTAGTGGGTCTTTTTGGCACGCACCCACACCGCAACTGGGTGGTTCTTGTGCGTCATGCGGTACGGGTCGTCTTTACCGTACTTTTCAATTAGTTCGGCAACGGGCGGAAAGTCAGGAGTTTCGGTGTTGTACCAATGAGCGGTGTACAACAACTGGCATATTTCGAGTATCATTTTCACGCAGTGTTTATCACAGTGATATTTGGCGGCATCAACCGCCATCTGAGCTAGGACGAAGAGATTCATGTTTGCGTGGGATAAGAAATGGTATAATTCTGATATATATAACAATGTTATTAAATAGCTCGCATATTCTTAGAGTATCATGGCTTCTACGTGCTCAATGCTATCCTCCTCATCTCTCTCTATCTTCCACTTGGTATGTTCAATCAGCTTCCAACTGCGTGGGTCCCACAGCACAGGGTGATTACCACGCCTGACCCAATCGCTTATTTTCTGAGGGTCTGGCTCGTGAAACGATACCAATGACAACGCTTTATTGTTGTGGAGTATAATTCTCTTTTCTACAGGTATTTTATTAGGATAAACAATTGTTCCAGACATATGTAAGCTGAAAACCCTAACTTAAATATATAACATTATATAAATACAAATCCACGTTATATTAAATGCCATCACACCGCCCATTGAGAGGTGAGGTATGGGTAAAACGAGTCTACTCCAACGCCAATCAAAAACCCGATTCAGAAGAAGCAAAGAACCATACTTTTCTACTAGGGTCAAATGATGCACAATTTGTTGACCATCGTGCTGCGTCTCGTGGTAAGGTAAACGGGTGGAAACGAGTCAAAGTAACCAATGTTAGTGGTACACAAATTGAATATATATATCCAGTACCCGATATAGGGGACGCGTGGTCGGGACACAGTGTAAGTTTGGCTAGTTTCCTTGAAGAATGGACTTATCAAAACCCGTATATGTACCCCCAAATAGGTTCACTTTGGATTAGGAATAATACCCATGTGCCAACAAGTGTTCCCAAGGTTGATGCATCGATGCGAGAGTTGGGAGGTGGAAACCAAGGCCCCGACAAACCTGTAATCTTATATATAGTCAGGGGTGTCAACACCACCAGGTACGACTGCGACAATGGAGCGTGGTTACGTGGTAGCCCGGGGAACGACGAGTGTACAGTAAGAATATACAACACGAACGGGGTAGATAATGTTCAGAGGCGAGGTATTTCAAATGTGGATTGGAGTGGTGGTTTATCGCTTGATTTACCATATATTCGACAAGATTTCGAAAGCTGGTCTACCCAAGGTGGTAATAGTTCAGAGGGCAGACCCCTTGGGTGGAGAGTCAAACGGAATAAGTTAAAAACCTATTATACATATGTAGGGATTGCTCCGGAATACTTGGATAGCATTGACATCCCACTCGACATTACTCACAGGATGGTTCCAAAAGTTGGACAAATATTCAAGGTAAAAACTGGAGACCTTACCCATGGACAGATGGTGACCTCTGTTGCTTGGTCCAGGGATTACAGAGATATGCACGCATACGCAAACTATGATTCATCAGCCTTAAATGCGCCAGGTTTTGCAAGAAGGGGACTTTCCACGAGGTACTTACCACTGTTTGGCACTTTTCCCGTTTTGCCTAATGAAGTTCCAAACGCACCGCAGAATGAGCGGGATTATCATAAAACAGTTCATTACCCGAATGATAACCCTACGTTAATAGTAACAACAGTTCAAGTCTTTGACCTTAATAGGGACTCGTTCGCGGTTGGTAACGATTGGTCGTATTGGGGCGACAGAGCCTATATGTGGGAGATAAAGGAGTTTAATGAACTCTTCAGACTAGCTACGTTGAATCAAGGTGACTTTGGCGTCGTCTTACTGGAAATGGCGTTCCAGAAGAACCATATCATACGGTACCGACAAATGATTAAGAGTTGTTTAGAAAACGAGTCAAGACAGCCTTCTAATTTTACTGGGTTCAAAGGTGGCCTCTTTCCTCCGCCGAATACCCTCAGTGAAACGAAAGAGTGGTTCGAAAAGAAGCCAAAATGGTGGCCGAAGAACAAGGTTTGGACCCATTACCAATGGGAGATGCCACGTCTAGGACAGATGCTTATCTCGTGGAATGGTAAAATGGTGAGGGTAGTTTACATATCCGAAGACCAGCGACAGATTTTTACATTTAGTTCCGATGGACAGGAATTGCAATATGCCAATGATTTAGCAAGGAATTTTTGGAAATACCACCAAGAATTAACCAGTCTTAAACTAGATTTTATATCGCTCAAGGACAAAAAGAAGGAGTTAGCCCAGGAAGAATTTAAAAAATCGTTGGTATACAACGATTGGGAAATTCGCAAATTGAAATCGACCAGCTATGTCATGGCCTTGCCAAACAATCTAGATAAATCGACCAACGCCATGCTTACGGTCCATGGCCCATTGATATTAATAAATGAGTTTCGCAACTACATCTTCAACGTACAATCAACGTCTGGGAATAACAGTAATGCATCTACAACCACGTCAAAGGGAAGAAATTATCCTATTTATAGAGAGAAGGAAAATTATGACGCGGTTATCGCACAAATGTTTGGGTCAACGGACAAAGACACCAGACCTTTCGGTGGGAATCACTACAGTGGAAGGCTTCAAATCGTCAGACGGACAATACGAAGAGAGCCAGGTGAGAAATATTTTTGGGAGCCATGGCACGATTTTAAGCCGCATGTTCTGACCCACGTGCAACGACGAGTAAATATGCTAACAGTTGGTAGTGTGTGGAAATGGAATGGGAATATGGACGTGGATTATAAGAACGCAAATACAATACAAGGTGGTTTCCCTTCTCAGGATGAAATCATTGTCCTGGGGCCAGCGTTGGACCCTGGAGGAGGAATGCGAGAATTGGAAAAAGGTAAGGAACATTGTCTTTGGGTGGTGAATAGATACCCCCGATACCAATATTGTGGCGTGTATACAATGCCAGTAGGGTACTTATTACTGTCTTATAATTTCGAAGGCCATGCTTCAAGGGGGTTTTCCATGCATAGTATATCCAGACAAACCGTCTTGAACTTAGCCCTATTACATGACCTTTCGGACACGGCGGAAAACGGCGCACAATTTCGCGATGGGGAAGTTTCGTATGAAAAATTTACAATAATGTTACCACCTAATGCGGTGGAAAACTATTTTCCAAAGACTGGAGAAGTGTGGCACCATAAAATAGTTCCGCAGTTTAAGAAGGGACCACCACCAAAGGGCACCACACAAGAACTGGCTTGGACTGAGAATTTCATTGGTGATGATGTCTCATTGGATACTTCAGCACTGAATTATGTGCAATGGCCGTTATTAAATGGTACATTTCGCGCTCGTCCGTCCGAATACTACTATATGCACAACCGTTCTTCTGATGTTTGGCAGCGGGGAGACCTTTATCAATACCTTGGAGACTATAGTCAACGGATATCCGATACCATGACTTTTGACCAAAAATTTCAACTCTTGATGAGGGCAAAAAAATACCGCGTTGAAGTTGGACAGGTTTTCTTAAATTGGAGAGCAGGGCGTTTGTATTACGTTAGTAGAACCATTAAAAATAACGGAAAAGTGGGAGGGTATGAGTTCAAGGTTTTGCATGAGAGAACTCAAAAGCAGAGGCCAGACGATGACGCCCCATTATTTACATCCATCTCACTTGCCCATGCCACTGATAGTACGAAATGGGAAAGCTTGTGTTTTCTTGGTTGGATAAATTGGTCACATTGGCGACATGTGGATAAACCAATATCGGGGTCCATTTACAAGTTAGACCCTGTAGAGGCGATGGATGATGGAACAAACGGTTGGAAATATGACTATAGTAGTTATAAGGGTCTGTATCCGCGTGAACGACGACCACGAGTAGACCCCCTTCGGAATTTCTGGAAAAAATATAAATGGTTGCAAAAAAAGACCGGTATCGTTTTAAATTTGGAAACGGAGGTGGAGGTTTTAGGTACTGGTCCCAATGACAGGAACAACGGGCCTCCAACTGTCGAATTCAAATTTGTTATAAAGAATATACCAGATGATAATATCTACAAGGAATCGATGACATTAACCGAAGAGGATTTTCATATGTTGTTTATTTATAGGGCGCCTCAAGCGTATGTTCCTTTCTTCCCGCCAGAATATCTACATCATATTACGTTCCTTGAAGAAAGAAAAGCCGCTCAAGCAAGGGACCGCAACAAGACGAGCAATAGACAACGGAACGTGCAAGATGCTCTTAACAGGCATGAATACACGTGTTGCATTTGTTTTGAGTGGACCACCGACCCAAGCCAGTATATTTATGAGAGGGAACAGGAGCAATTCAATTTAGAAGTAACCGCACCAGAGGAAAAAGTGGTCGGGCAAGAAATGACTGTAGACGTGAAATTACCCGATGGACGCACAGAGAAGGTTAAATTATTACCTGAGGTTAGACCAGGAGAAAAAATTGTTGAACAAACAACAATCTATGTAGAAAACAAAGAGGAACCACCCATAGGATATTTATTCACACATGACCATACTGGCCTGAGTGAACCTCATATTCTATGTGGAAGATGCGCACTTGGACTGTTAAGGGTAGATAATATATATGATAATCAGACCAATAGGGCCCTTGTGAATCCCAATTTCGATGACCATGGTAGTCCGTATATGCCCCGTGACATTGCTCCAAACGCAAACACTAAAGCTGTACAAGATATAACAATGGGAGGCAGAGACAACAACAATGTGGCTGTAGGGCCAATCTTTCCGTACAAAATTAAATGCCCAACGTGTTCCATTTATTACAACTGGCGTCGTTTAAAAATTGTGATGGCACGTAACTCAACGCGTAAGAGAGAATCGAGTGGTAGTAGTAGTAGTAAACGACAGGTTTGGGGAGAGTTAGATAACTTAAAACTAAAATTTTAATTAAGGTGGAGTCCACGTACTGTTACATATAGCTTTTACAAATTGAGGATGATGACCGGTCCTGTTGGTATCATTACAATATATTTCTCTGATTTCGAATGCTAAATCCGCGTACGGCAACAAGCCTTTGATATCTTCAATCACTTCGTTGCTCTGGTTCACGGTCTCGTTTATCTTGTGAACCATGGCTCCTGTAATACAAGTGATAATCAATATCAACACCAAGGTGAGACCTACTGAAATATAATTACAGTAGAACAGTCTTCTGTTCGTTTTCTTTCCCAAGTCACCCGGGATGAGTGGTTTTTCAACAGTTGAGTCGTTCAGTACGTCCATTTATTGGATTGGTCATACCTTTATACTCGAATATATAAGGGTGTATGCAACCACTAATGCCTAGAGACGTAACCATCATTACTCTGCTCCAAGAAATAAGGTATTTGAGACAGCAGATAGCGAAGACCCCTGAATTGCATTGGGTAGGACTCGACCAGTGGGTCTCAACGCGACCGATGGCTAGGAAGGCGTTGTATTCATCTGACAATCCTTCTCCCCAACGATTACATCCTCAAATTCTGTGCACAGATGTTTCATCAACTCACGTTTCTCCACGCAGTGATTCAATTGTTTCATATCGATAGCTTCGTCCAAGTCTTCTTTTCTACTATTGTTCCAGCGATGGGGTATCATCCAATCTTTACCGTATAGTTTTGTTAGATGGGCGCGATAACCGTCTGCACAAGTCATCATTACACCTTCAAACAGACAGGGGCGTGTTTTAAATATCCGGTCTACAATGTGAATATCAATCATAACATGCGATTGTAATGACCCTTCTATGATTGTCTGGGGCCATGGTAACCCTGTCAAATGTATAGTCATTCTATCAAATATATTGTCTACGTCCTGTCTATGCCATTTATCGAGCGCAGCCTTCACTAGGAAAGGTTCTGTACTCTCAACAGTGATATCAACGTCGTAATCGTATTGAATAAATTCACCGCATCGGACTGCTCCAAGTAGCGTTCCGCCCTCTAAAGAATATTTTATATTGGAGTCATTTAGAACGAAGACAAGGCTTTTCAACGCGGCCACTGTGTCGTTTCGACAACAGGCCGGAGTTTCTATTCCCTCGTTGTTCCATGTCGCCCAATCTCTACAATCACATTCAACCAGAACTTCTGGTTTAGTCGCTCTCAACGCGGGTGTTGGGTCTTGTACAATGACAGGTTGGTTCAATTTACCAGATGTAATGATGTGTACTTTCTTTTCCCAGTTGGTATAATGCCCAACATGGTCCCAAGCGGACAATATAGCCATTAGAGCGAGTAGTGATAGTGTTACTGAAAAAAATACAAAATCTGATAAGTACATTTAATATTAATTTATAAGATATATACCCTTTAATCGCCATCTGTAGGATTTGCTACGGCTTTGGCCTTTATGGTGTTGATGAGGCCCACTGTCCCGCGTAATTTTTCTTCTAGCGCAGATTTTTCCTTTTCTAGTTTTTGCAAATCATCCTTCTTATCCTCCTCCTCCTTTGCCATCGCCATCAACGCTGCTTGTTGCTTCTCTTGTGCGATTCTAAGTTCATTGTATTCTTTGATTAACTCTTCTTTCTCTCCCTTCCTTATGTGGTCACCGGTCGAATCGTAAATGTCCTTCAATGCTGCTTCTTGTTCATGAGTCAAAGCACTTGGCCCGTATAAATTAATAGGGTTCTTTGTAACGGTTTGTGTTAATATATTTTTTGTTCCAGACAACCAAACAGTTACATTGTCTTCTTCTTCAAACCCATTAACCATCCATTGCATACATGTTAGGTCTTCATTTATTTTTTTCAACGTATCATCCTCCAACTTTAAACGTTCACAGTACGCAACTACATGTAACACAGCGCCGTCATAAACGGTTTCGGATGCGTTTTGTAATCGACCAAAAACCAATGGCCCATACAATTTATCGGAATAGATACGATATTCCGGCAAGTAAGCTACCAAGAAACGTATATGCTTTTTCCCCAACTCTTTACAGGCTTGATAAACGGATGTACCCTCGCTCCATGTCTCGTCTACAGCAGCCATGTCCAACTTACGCATATAAATAAACCACCAAGTCAACATTTTATTCCAACGTATGCTCTCGCCATTTTCAGGGCCATATTTCTTTTGCCAATACGCCGATTTCTTAGTTTTGAATAGCAATGGTGTATCCGTCACCACGTTTGGTCTTATATCAACGGTTTCATTTTCTAAATATTCTTTGAGTGGATGAGCAGCGAATGCTTCCCATCGTCCGTCTTGTGGACCCTCTGTTTGAAAGATATCGATTTGCCATATGGCGTTGTCTTCAGCATTCTTCAACGCCTCAGGACCTTGCTCCCATATCGTTTCATACGCCTTTAATAAAATATTTTGCTTCTTGAAGGTCCTTATTCTGATAGTTGACCAATTTTTGTATATAAATTCAAACTCTTCGTTTTCCTCTATTATGGCGCGGTGTCTTAACAGACCGTAGTACATGCAAAACTTGAAAAATAGTTTGCGTATTCTAGACCCCCAATCGAAGAATTGCGACCCGTCCGAACTTATGGCGTGCAATGCTCCAGATTCAGTATTAGATGCACCATTGTATAGGCATTGTAAGATATAGCGTATGGTATCTCCGCGTTTACCAGCAGGTCTATAACGCAACATGGAATACACCATTTTCTTATCTTCATCGCTGCTGTCTGGGCCAATCGGGTTAATTCTCAAATATTCTTTCTCTTCTTCATAGGCCATCTTGAAAAACTTTAATCCCCTTTCGAAGAATTCCCGTGCTTCATCTACTATTTTCATTGCTTCCGATTTACCAGCCATAGTTGAAAACCAACCGCCTTCTGTTGGAACTTGAGGGAATGGAAAGCCACCGTTTACTATCATGACATTCTTTACCAATTCATGAAACTGTGCTTTTTCTATCCCCAGTCTCTTATTGAGCTCCACATTTGAACTATGTTCAAATTGGTAATGCATTTTCTCCCATTCTATTAGTGGTTGGTGAAAATAGTCGTACAGCTTTTCCCATAGAACGGCACGCTCGTCCCAGTGGCGCTCTACAGACTCTACAGGGTCTTGAAAATCCTCCTGGTCTTTCTTAGGTACGACACGACGTATGTATGTCTCGTGGTCTGTTAGACTTTGGTTAGCGAATACCGCTTCCATGGCCCTTACAGCTCCATGACCGTAATGCATCCGGGCTCCATTGGCCATGTACTTTAATTTACCCCATACATCTTCATCACTTGTACGCGCTACACCATCTACACGGTCTATCACATTTTGGAAATCTTTTCGGTAGAATATCTGGTACTTCTCTTTATGAGAGTTGTTCACCATGTCAGAAGCTACATCATCCATGGCCCTGTCGATAGACACGGTTCCTAAATCATTTAAATCGTTGGAATAACGGTCTATAGCTGCGTATGCGTTCAACACCCTGCGGCGTAGATTTTGCTCTTCGCTCTGGAGATATATACCCTTGTTGTATTTATTAAGCAAATTGGGAACTATGGAATGTATTTTGACAAGGCGACTCAAGAATGCTGCCCGGGCATACCATACCTGTTCGTGAGATACTCTCAACTCTTGTACTGGCATAGCGTTACCAGGCTTAGATTCAGTCATCATCTGTCCTGTGCCTGGAAAGTGTAGACAGACCCAGTATTCAGAACCCGGCCAGCCTCTACCCTTTAACAGTTGTCGTACACCTTTCTTCCTATCCAATGGTATCCATTCCTGGTCCATGTGGAGGTAATCCAAACGGGGTTCTAATTTCTTGTTTATGACAGCCTCCCTTTCTATCCGTTGCTGTGCCATCAATCGTACACGGAAGTTTGCGTCGTCTTCATTTAAGTTTCTTTTCACCGGTACACGGTCCTCGCCTACAATGTGCTTTAAACACATCCAATAGCACCTCGACATGGTACTTAAGTCTAGGATTTCAGGTTCGAAAGCTTCATACGAGACCAGTACAGGCGGTTGTATCTCTACTGGTTTGGCCTTACCCTTTACCGTTGACCATAATTTCCATTTAGCATCCTGCGGTCGTACGACTTCATTGGTTTTTATTTCGTAGATTTTTCCGCCCCGCATTTCGAA
>MDTB01053651.1_pt1 | contig 21181 bp, 20 predicted proteins | sample 811161 | NCBI WGS metagenome assembly MDTB01 (sample SAMN05326650, study PRJNA326480) | marine metagenome | isolation source: seawater | place: Mediterranean Sea | collected 2009
GACTTTCTAAATTTTTTTAATATTTTTTTAAGAAACTTTTTCATCTAATTAAATTTTAATCTTAGGGACTGTTTTTTATCTGCATAGCTAACATTAAAATATTATATGGAAAAAATTAACACTATAATATTTCACCAAGGGTATCAAGATTATCTCAGGTTAAATTGCCTTATTACATCAAAAAAAAATAATATATTCTTACTTGGTGATGAATCACTCAAATCATTTGATAAATTAAAAAATGTCACTTTTATTGATGCTAAGAAATACATTAATGATGAAAGCATAGATACATACAAAAAAAATTTTCAACCCTTAAATACAACTCCAGAAAAGTTTGTTTGGTTGTGGTATTTAAGAATTTTTGTTATGAAACTATTCCTTGAAGAAAATAATATTAACAATATTTTTCATATAGATAGTGACAATATTTTATTTGAGGATATAAATAATTTTGAATTTGATGAGGATAACGCATATCTAATTAATAAAAATTATATACCAACAAACTTAACTGCAAGTATTCACTGTGGTTTACTAAATAGTAATTTTTTTTCTAACTTTACAAAACTTTACGAAGATATATTTCTCAATAAAAGTAAATTTGGTTTAATTGAAGAAAAAATTAAATATCACGAGGAACATGGAAAAGGCGGAATTTGTGACATGACTCTTTTCTATTTACTTTATTCTGAAAAAATACTGAAAGTTCAAAATTTAATGGCTCCGATTCTTTCCAATCAAGATAATAAGGAGTATATTTTTATGGATAATTTTTCAGATCCAATTGGAGATAAAATTGACAATCAATTTAGAGTTGGAATGAATAAAAGAATAAAAATATATAACGATTCAAATACTGAAAAAATATTTTTATATGATAAATTTCGTAAAAAGAAAATGAGGTTAATAAATATTCACTTTCAAGGAAATGCTAAAAAGTTTATGAATGAGAAGTTTCTTAAAAGATACCTATAAAAATTTTCTTTCTACCCTATCAAAAATTTCAAACAAGAACGAAGCAAATGCTAAGTATAAAATTAAGTTAAATCTTGAATAACCATATATTCTTAGAACAATATATGTTGTTGAGATGGATAATATATTTATTAAAAAATAAAAACTCAATTTGTAATACCTCATGATAAATATTTCAACAAATGGATTTAATATTTGTTTGATGATAAAGGTCAATATGACTACAAAAATTGAAATTAATAGATATTTAAATATCTCAGATACATCATTAGGACCAAAAATAAAATTTAGATCTTTTTGAAATTGTTCAACATCAATATCACTACTGAAAAATATCAATAAGTAATTTGCAAAAACAAATGAGAAAAATTTACTGGTTCTAATTAACAAATACATTATTAATCATCTTAAATAATTATTTCAATAACATATCTTTTAACTAAATAATTTCTCTTTAAAGTCATGAATATTGATAAAGTCAAAATTTTCAATATTAGGCTGGATTACTTCATTGCTTTGTATTAATAGCACCTTGGAAAAAAGATGATTATATTTTTTTAACTGATTTTCATTTAAATCTGACATGTTTGAGATATATATAAGTTTTTGATTTTTTTTAATAACTTTTTTTATTTTATTTATTTGTTCTAAATTACTACATATTAAATATTCAGCATTTTTATATGTCCTTGAAGTATGATTCAAATTTCTTGAAGTCCAATTTACAAAAAATCTTTCAACTTCTAGATTCTTGTTTATTGGCCAAAAATATATTTTGTTTGGATCATTGTGAATTGTTATTCCAAATATCTTGAAAGTTTTTGTTATTAAATTATCAAGTCCATTTTTATAAATTAACATCGTCAGGATAGATTGATCTTGACGATGATTTTTTCTTGAACTATTCTCTGGAGCAATAATATTTTTATTTAGAGACAATTTTGCCCACTCATCTAAAAGTTCTTTTTTGTATTTTCTTTCAGGATTAATCCCGACCATGCCGCTGGCAAAGTTTTTTTTATTTAAGTACTTTTGAGGGAATTTAAAATTTTCAATTGATTTACTGTAAGTCCACTCATAAATTTTTCCAACACTACTTGCGATGTACAAACCCTTAACGTTCAAAATAATCCTTATGAGTCTCAGTTTTTTACTTATTTTACATCCTGCATCGAGCCACAAAACACTTGTATTGTAATCGTTTATACATTCCTTGATTATTTGTGGCTTCCAAGCATAAGAACCAACTTTTCCATCTCTATCAATTTTTGATACAAAATCTGGATATGATGTAAATTTAAATTTTTTATATACTATTTGTGGATACTTCGATTTGAAATCATTTTCTTGCTCATGATTCAATCCAATATCATAAAAAACTAGTATTGAATCTTTCTCAAATTTTTGTAGAGAGTCAAAAAGATTTTGTACGCTACTAAAATGCGATTCATCTGCAGCTGATACTATTACTAAATTTTGGCTTTTTGATACGAATAAATATTTAAATGAGAATAAAAGAATCAAAAACAAGTCATTAATTTGTTCCGGAAAAGATCTAATAATGATTGTCTTTGTTGCTTTTAGCCTTGGTGAGTTAGATAATCTATTCATTGGTGATTTTTTTCAATGTCACTAAATATCAAATATGTGGAAATTAAGATTAACAGAATTAAAAATAATACTTTGTGGGATTCGATAACAGATACTTTGTTTAATAAAACCTGAATATCTTCATTATATATCGGAAGAGAAAGTCCAGACATAAATTCATTAAATTCATTAATGCTGAAGAAATTGAGGACTATGAAAAAGAAAACAAATCCTAGAAAGCTCTGCGCGAATATTTTTAAGTATGACTGAAACTCTAATATAGACTCAAGATACCCTATCAGATAATTTGGCTGAGTAAATTTTGCCATTTTACCAAAAGCATTTTCTATATACTCCAAAGATAACTGAGTAGATTTTGTAGTTTCAAAAAAGATTATTGAGAGAGTTGAAAAAATAGAAAAAGCAACTAAATAAATATCTTGAATTTTTGAATTTTCTGATTTTACAAGATAAATCAACAAACCAATCGGAGCTAAATTGAAAGTATACCTAAATCCATAAGATGACCCAGTTGATCTCCAAATCATAACAAGAGCAAATATTTGAAGAAAGCAAAATAATATTAAGATATATGTAAATTTGACACTCCTTGAATTGTTAAAATTTAATGTTTCTTTTAAAGAAATATAAAAACCATAAAAAATTATTGGAGCAAACCAAAACAGTCCAAATTCAAAAGAAAACAAAAGAACAAATAAGTTTTTAATATTATTTGTTAAAAACAAGAAAATAGATGGATTACTGGCAATATACTTATCCATTGTGCCGGATGTATTGTAAACAAATTCTGGATTCAATGTTACAACTCCATAAATTAGATAAGTATGAAATAAAAAAAGCCCAGTTGACAAAATTGAGGAAATTATCATTAATCTATTAGATCTGAAATTTATATTTTTATTTTCTAACAATCTAATAACTACATATGGAATAATTAATACATATAAATTAACCCACCTGATCATTAACGCAAGGCAAACACTTAAAGGAACAGCTAAACTATAAATCTTTAAATTTGATTTACAGTATTTGATCGATAAATAAATCACTAAAGATATGCTAAAAACTTCATATACGTGTGACATGCTATATCTTTCAAATGCAAAATAACCAATACCTGAACCTAAAATAAACAAATAAACAAATAATGGATTTATCTGTTTTTCAAGATTTCGAAAAGTTTTATTCCATAAGATACAAGTAAAAATTAAATAAAATACTGAGCTAAATGAATAAAAAATTAATTTATAGTTAAATAACGCACTACTTTTAAATACATTATCAAAAATATTTCCAATAAATAAAAATGGTGAAGCAAGTAAACCACTGCCAAAGAAGCCCGATGGCGCTGGCTTACCTTGAAAATTAAATCTCTCAAATTCATTATCTAGAAATTGATTTGAATAATCAAAATCAAAATCAATAGCTAGAGTTTCTGCATGAGCGTAATAATCATGATCATCTTTACAACAATAAATTCCAGTGTCCAAACGATAATCAGTCTTTATAAAAAGAGATATTAATAAAAAAAACAATAAAAATTTAAAACTTTTAGTCTTCATAAAATTATGAATATTTCAGTAGAAATTTTTTTTTCATATGATTGAGAATAATAAAAATATATCGATTCGAGTAAAATTCTTTTAAAACAAATTTATCATATTTCGAATAATTAAAAGCTTTTTGCTTTTTTGTAATTAAACAATTTTTCTTGTAGTTGTTATTCATAATATTTTCTATTTGTTGAAATGTATTTACGTTAACTATCTATTCTTTTATTTATACAAATGAACATGATAAATCCTTTAAATATTCTAATTTATATATATGTAAATATCTTTTTGATTAAAATCTATTTTTTGAAAGTCTAATCATTTTTATTACAAAAATGTTTAATATGGCAACACATACAAAATTACTTCAAGTTTATGAAAACAATTAGAAGAATTTAAAAACAGATTATGAAAATTAGTATTGGATATAAATTTATTAAAGGACCTTGGGGCGGTGGAAACAGTTTTGGAATACAACTAAAAAATTATTTAGAAGAAAAAAATATAAAAGTTGTTAATACTTTAAAAGATGAAGATATTGATATAATTTTAATTACCGAGCCTAGAAGATATACTGAGTCATCATCGTTCAATCACCTAGATGTAAAAAATTATTTCAACAACATAAACAATAAGGCATTGATTGTAAATAGAATAAACGAATGTGATGAAAGAAAGAACACAAAAGGATTGAATAGCTTTTTAATTAATACATCTCAAATTTCCGACCACACTGTATTTATAAGTGATTGGCTTAGAGATTTATTTTTTACACAAAATTTTCAAAATGAAAGTTATTCGGTAATAAAAAATGGGGCAGACAAAAAAATTTTTAAGCTTAATAAAAAAAATCTAAATGAAAAATTAAAAATTGTAACTCATCATTGGAGCTCTGATTTTAACAAAGGATTTGAAGCATATACAAAGCTTGATAAAATGTTAAGTTCTAAAATCTTTAAAGATCGTTTTGAATTTATATATATAGGAAATAAACCAAAAAATATATCATTTAAAAACACAACATTTATTGATCCTGTTTTTGGAACAGAACTTTCTAATATTCTTCGCAATTGTGACATTTATATAACAGGATCAATAAACGAACCTGCAGGCATGCACCATATTGAAGGTGCGATGTGTGGGTTACCCCTGTTATATATAGATAGTGGTGGTATCCCAGAATACTGTAAAAATTATGGTTTGAACTATGAAATTGAAAATCTTGAAGATAAATTAATCGAACTAACAAATAATTATGATTTATACCAAAGTCGCCTTAATAAGTATCCTTTTACAGGCGAAGAAATGTGTAAAAAATATTTGAAACTTTTCAATGATTTGATTTCCAGAAAAGATATTATTTTAGAAAATAGAAAAAATATCAATAAATTAAAATTACAAAATCAATATAAGTTATTTGGTAATTATTTGTATTTTTAAAAACATAAAAAATAATCGCAAATAGTTTTTTTAATTAAGAAACATATTATTAAACAAATTAAAATTTAAAAGAGATATGTTTACTAAATTAAATAATTTGTTAAGAAATAAAATCTTTTTAGCAAATCTTTTCATTCTAGAAATTATTTCTCATGTATTTTATAAAGTTAGTTTCGAGGATGACCTATATAGAGATTTTGAAATTAATAAAATTGTTTTCAATCAAGAATTAGATCTATACAGGACTGAACTTGAATCACCATTCAACACCATTATTGTAAATCTATTCAATATTGAAAGCCCTGATGTATATGCTTTTATTCTTTATGCAATCTTTCAAATTACTTTGGTTTTAATATGTATTAACTTAGATTTTCTAGAAAACTATTCAACTCTATTTTTATTTGGTGGATGGTTAGTGAGTGTTTCTTGGTTTGTTGGTTTTGTTGAAAATATATCAGTATTACTAATTATTTTATGTTACAAAAAATATTTTCATGAAAAAGAAAACTTTTTATTTTATTTCTATCTTTTTCTTTTTGGGTTTAATCATTTTGGTATGGCTTTATTTACAATAATTGTTTTCTTAATTTTTTCGAATTTCAAAAATTTTTGGAGGGTTCTTTTAACTACAGCAGTTTCTTATGCATCTTTACATTTTTATTTAAAATATATAGTTAATTTTAAGGGAAGAGATAGGTTCAGGTTTATTTTTAATCAAAATACTGTAGACACAGGAACAGAGTTTATAGCAAATAATCTACTTACTTTTTTTTGGTCAGGATTTATGGGGTTAATATTTATCCTTATATTCATAATTTTTAATTCAGAGCTTGAAGAGATTTATAGATATGTATTTGCCTTAGCTTTTGCAGTTTTTGCATCTGCAATAGTTACTGATGTAAGCCGAATATTTACAATTATCTGTATTCCTATAATATTGAGGTTAATTGATTCTTTTAAATCATTTGAATTTGAAAAAAATATATATGAAAAATATTTAATTTTATTAGTTGTTATGTCAAATTTTATAATTCAGGAACGATGGATATATGGTATAGTTTATCAATCTTCACCAAACCAATCATTGGAGTCTGTGTATAATTTTTTTGCAAGGCTTATAAATTCATTAATGAAAAATATTTGGACTTAAATTATTTAATTAATTTTAAAATTCAAACATTATACTTAACTAATTATGTCTAAATCATTTCAAATTTCTGTTGTTGGTGGAGCAGGCCATATTGGACTACCACTCAGTTGTTATCTTCAAAATCATGGACATAAAGTAACTGTTATAGATAAAAACGAGAATGTTATGAACGATGCATCAAATGGAATAGTCCCTTTTGAAGAAATAGATTTTAAAATTAACTTAGACCAGGCTTTGGAAAGTGGCTTGATGTTTTCAAGTGATATATCTGTTGTGTCCAAAACAGATTTTGTATTTATAACATTGGGAACCTCTTCAAATAATGAAGATATAGAGCTTTTTGATAGTGTAATAAATGAAGTTTTAGTTAATGCAAAAGAAGAAACTAATATTGTTTTAAGAAGCACTGTCACTATTGATAGTATTTTTAAAATTAAGAAAAATGATCTCTTTATAAATAAAAGAATTCGATTGTCTTACTGTCCTGAAAGAATTGCAGAAGGGCTCGCCTTTGTTGAATTAAAAAATACTCCACAAATTATTGGAACAGACAATGATAAAGATAAGAAGGTATTTAATGAATTATTTCAGACTCTTGAAGTAAAGATAATAAACACTTCTTTTGAAAATGCTGTTTTTACAAAGTTATTTTCAAATGCATACAGAAATGCTGAATTTTCCCTAATTAACTTTTTCAATAATATTGCAGAGGAAAACGAAATAAATTTTGAACAGATAAAAGAAATAGCAACATTAGAATATCCCAGGTTAAAAAATTTACCCAAAACAGGCTATGTTGGTGGACCTTGTCTCCCTAAGGATTTAGATACTTTTATAAAAAATTATAGCCCAAACAATGAGACCTTAATAAATATACTTCAATCAAGTGATAAATATTTAGATAATATCGTTAAGAAATGCGAGTCAAGATTTGAAAACAAAAAAATAATACAACTTGGAATTACCTTCAAAAAAAATTCCGATGATTTAAGGAGCTCAGGCTCATATATACTTTATAAAAAATTATCATCTTCTGGATTTGAAGTTTATGTCGTAGATCCATATTTAGTTAATTCTGAAAATGATTTTGAAATATATAATTTTGACTATATTTCAGAAAAAATTAATAATATTTTATATTGCGTAGATCATGATGAGTTCAAAAATTATAATTTGACAGGAAAGAATACACTTTATGCAGAATTTTAATAAATCACTTGTAATTCCATGTAAAGAAGAGGGTGAAAACTTTATTACAATACTCAAAAGGTTTGAAGAAAATATTAAAGAAGACACAGAGGTAATAGTTATCTTAGACTCAAAGGAAGACTCCACTTTTGAATTTATAAAAAATTCTGACACTAAAGCAAGAATTGAAATAAATAACAGTCAAGGAGTTGCATCTGCAATAAATCATGGAATTAAGGTGTCTAATGGAAAATATATTTGTATAGCAATGGGAGATGGTAGCGATGATCCTACCCAAGTTGAAGAACTTTTGATGTTAGTCGAGAGAGGTTTAAGTATCGCAGTTGCTTCTAGATATTCCAGAGGGGGACAGTTTATTGGAAACAAGAACTTGAAATACTTATTAAGTAAATATTCTGGAAAATTCTTAAACCTTTTTTTCTCACTTAATACAAAAGATCCAACAAACATGTTCAAGGCATACAGTAAAGAGTTTCTAGAACACGTTGGTATAGAAAGTGATAATGGATTTACGTTAGGTTTAGAAATGATAGTAAAAGCTAAATTAAATAGCTATAAAATTGGAGAAATACCTACAATATGGATTGATAGAAGTTTTGGTGAATCAAAATTTAAATTTAAAAAATTTTTACCAAGTTATATTTATTGGGCTGGAAGGTTAATAACAAGAAAAAAATGAAAACAGTATTAGTTACAGGTTCAGAGGGATTTATTGGTGGATACATTGTTAAAAATCTATTAAATAAAGGTTACAAAGTAATTGGTATAGACAATCTAACAAAATACGGTGAGATTATTAGAAATCATAGCGACAATAAAAACTATGAATTCCATAACAATGATGTCAAAGATAATGAAAAATTAAAAAGTTTAATGTCTCAATGTGATTTCTTAATTGCGGGAGCAGCAATGATAGGAGGAATTTCTTATTTTCATGAGTTTGAGTATGATTTGATTAGTGAAAATGAAAAAATAATATCAGTAACAACGGATGTCGCAATAGATTGTTATTTAAATCATAATTTAAAAAGAGCAATATTTCTAAGCTCTTCCATGGTGTTTGAATCATCAGATATTTTTCCTACAAAAGAAGAGGATCTATATAAGATACCACCACCAATAAGTTCATATGGATTTCAAAAACTTGCTGTCGAATATTTTGCAAGATCTGCTTCTTCACAATATGGTCTTGAATACTCAATTGCAAGGCCATTTAATTGTGTAGGTATCGGGGAGGTAAAAACAAAAACTGAAAAAAAACTCAGCGACAGTAGTTCTAAACTAGCATTAAGCCATGTCGTTCCAGATCTTATTTTAAAAACTCTTGAAGCCGAAGACTCAATAGAAATATTGGGAAATGGAAATCAAATTAGACATTACACATACGGAGAAGATCTTGCAGAGGGGATTGGATTGCTTTTAGAACACCCTAATGCAAAAAATGAAGATTTTAATTTATCTACTTCTCAATCAACAACTGTGCTTGAATTGGCAGAAATTATTTGGAAAAAAATAAAACCAAATCAAGATTTTAAATATACCTCTACAGATTCCTTTGAATATGATGTTCAAAAAAGAATTCCAGCGACTGAAAAGGCAAAAAGTTTGCTAGGCTATGAAGCAAAAACTTCTCTTGATCAGATGTTAGATATTGTTATTCCTTGGATAAAAGATGCAAAACAGAAAAATTTATTTTAAGTTAAATTAGATTTTTAGTTAATAAACTTTTTAAAAAGAATATCTTTTATTTAATCTTAAACAATACCTTGCAAAATAGATCGAATATTATTTTGGAGAAATAATTAATCTCAAAATAAGTGGATCTTTTGTTAAATCTTTTACTTTATATATTTCTCTGTATTTTGAAAAATTATAAGAAGTTTCTGAGTAATTGACTATAAGTTTGTTTTTTTTCATTTTATTAATAAGATCATCTTCTGAAAAAAATCTTCTGTAATGATTGAGGTTTTCTTCTCGATTTTCAAAATCTAAAATTCTTGTCTCGATAAATATATTCTTTTTTATATTACTAGAAAGCCAAAAAAGCAATTTTGATTCTATTTTTTCAGTTATTGAATGAAATATAAATCTACAGTAAGCATAATCAAAAGTCTCATGTAATTCATTTATGCTCTGCAAATCCATATGTTCAAAAGATAGGTACTTGTTTGATAAAGGTTTGTTTTGCTTTATTGTTTCCTGGCTGAAATCGATGCCCTTTGAAAAAATTTTATTCTCACTAAAAAAATGTGTATCTCTTCCATCTCCACAGCCAATATCAATCAGCGAACTTTCTTTTTCTATTTTGTCCAAGACAAACTCTGAAAATTCAGAATTATGATGTCTTTTTGTTTTAGAATTGTAATAATCATTCCAATATTGATTTTCTTTTTTCTTTTTATAATCAGGCATAAATAAACAATATACATTTTTATTTTTTAATTTATTACTTCAAAAAAGAACTTAAACATTTCAAGCATATGGGACTATTCTTAAAAAGAAAATGAAAATCTTAATTACAACAAGTTCTTTCCCAAATACAAGAAATTCAATTTCAGGAAACTTTGTATTAGACCAAATAAATAACATTAATGCTTTTTACAACGATGTAGAGTTTATTGTTTGTTCTCCAGGTAAAACAATAAATAAAGTCTTAGAAAGTAAAAAAATCAAAATTTATAATTATAGATATTTTTTATTTAAAAAATATGAAGTAATTGGAGTAGAGAGTATCACAGACTTAATCAAAAAAAGTAAATTTTTTTATTTCATATTAACATTTTTTATGATAAGCCAACTTATAAAATTAATCAGAGTTGTTTCAAAAGAAAAACCCGATTTAATTTATGCTCATTGGTTTACACCTCAGGCCATAACAAGTTTTATAGTTTCAAAAATTTATAACATACCCTTTAAAATCACAATTCATTCAAGAGATTTAAAAATAATTGACTACAAACTTGGGATACTTGGAAAAAAAATTTCAAAACTAATTTTAAATTCTAGCTCAGGTGTCACGGTGACTTCAAAAAATATATTAAAAACGGTAGAGTCTGTTTTGAATAAATCGGAGATAAATAATTTAAATATAATTCAATACCCAATGGGAATTGACTCTATAAATATAGAGAACACCAATAAAGACTTAAATATTTTAAAAATATTGGAATCAAAAACAAAGTACATACTTTATTTAGGAAGACTTGTTGAAAAAAAAGGGTTAGAAGATTTGATTTATGGCTTTAGTGCATTTAGTAAAAATTCTAATTATAAACTTATTATTGCTGGTTTTGGAAATTTAGAATTTAAATTGAAAACATTAGTAAAAGAACAAAATTTAGAAAATAGAATTATTTTTGCTGGAAAAGTAGGTTTATCAGAAAAAAAGTCACTATTTGAAAAATCACAAATTTTAATTGTTCCTTCAGGTATTCAGACAGGACTACCTTCAGAAGGAATGCCTGTAACAATACTTGAGGGACTTTATTTTGGAAAAGTAGTTATTGCATCTGACCAAACCAATTGTGAGGATATTATTCAAGACGGTATTAATGGCTTTATTTATAAAAGTAAGGATGCAGAAAGTATTACTAAAATACTCAATAAAATTAACAAACTTGAAAAAGAAGAAATGACTTCAGTGAGTATGAACGCATTAGAGTCCTCAAAAATGTATGATTCAGAAGGCAGTTCAAAAGTTTATTATGAGTTTCTAAAATTATGATGCAAAAGCTTTTTCAATACACAAAAATTTTGATTTCTTTATATTTTATATACTTCTTTATTGATTATACGATTGAAAACCAAGATAATTTAAAATATGTCTTCAAAGATTCTATTCAGTTTTTATTCATTATCATATTTTTAAAGATATTAATAATTTTACTTAATTCATTAATATTTAAAAAAATTGTTCAAATTCTTGGTATCAAAATTAACTTTCCCAAAGCAAATGAATTAACTATTTTAAATTACTTAGGAAACCTTGTTGGCCCTATGAAGCTGGGTGCAGGAATGAGAATTGAATATCTGAGGCAAAATTACGATATGAGTATTAAGAACTTTGTAATAAAAAACTTTAGTTTTACGGCATACACTCAATTAATTTATATCTCAATATTTATTTTTGCTCTTTATATAGATAAAAAAATAAGCATTACCTACCTGATAATTTTGTTGTTAATTATGTTCTTAAACTTATTCTTATTAAATAAAAATACAATATTTGAAAAAGACAATATTTTGAATATAAAAGATTTTCTTTACAGCTCGATCTTTAATGTTTCAATACTTGCATTATTTTTTATCGGAGTTTCTATAGTCATTCTTGAAGTTAATCTTGTTCTTGGTTATTCATATCATTTTTTAAAAGGCATATATATATTTGAAGGTATAAGCTTAACAAATATTGTAAATCTAACACCTGCCAACTTAGGTATAAGAGAATTTTCACTATTATTCATAAATTCATTACACCAATTAAATTTGGACAGCTTAATTGAAATTGGGATTATTGATAGATTTTGTAGCTTAGCTTCAACATTTACATTATTTTTAATCCAAAAAATTAAAAAGATTTAAAAATATTCAAGTAGATAAAAATATTATTATAAAAATATGTTAACTAAATTAAACAATGAAATTTAATAGATATCAACTGAGTCACTATTTTGTATTTCTAATTTCATTAATTATTTTATTAATTGCTTTTTCAACAAAAATTTTTAAAAAACAATTAAATAATAAAAATGTTATTTTGTATGGACATAAACTTTATGGAAATTTGAAAGCAATATATGAGAATAAATCTGATATAAATTCAGAGGTATTTTACTTGACCTTAGATAAAAAATATTACGATTCATTAAAACAAGAAAATATAAATTCATTATATGGTCTTCGCCTAAAGGATGTATATAAAGTTGTTAATTGTAAAGTTTTTATTTGTGACCATGGTCTACATTTTTATAAAATTTTAATGTCTTTAAAAAATATCATCTTTGTCGATACAAACCATGGCATTCCATATCGTAAGGATGCTTTCAATGGAATTGAATATTTTTCTAAATTTAACCATGTTTGGTTGATGTCGCATTATCACGAAGAATTGTTTAAAAAATTTAAATTTACTGGTAATAACACTGAAGTTACTGGCTATGGAAGGCTTGATGATTTAATTCAATTCTCAAATAAAAATGAAGATGAAAAAAATAAAATAATAGATGATTTAAAGAATGAATACGATTTAAATTTTGAAAATATTATTCTCATGGCACCGACCTGGGTACATAATCATAAAGTTCTTAACAACAAGAAATATCCATATAACAAATTAGAGTTTTTTAAAGAACTTAATTTAATAATGGACGAAGTTAACTCCTTATTAATTTATAGGCCACATATAAATGATACGATCTCAAAAGAAATTAATGATTACATACACAGCTCAAAAAATTTAGATATAAAAGAATTTAAGAATTACACAAATACAGAAGATTTTTTAAAACTCTCAGATATTTTAATTACTGACTGGTCTTCAATTGCACTTGATTATATTATTTTAGATAGACCTGTACTTTTCCTTGATTCACCAAATCCATTTAAAGATGGCGTTCAAGATGATGAGATGCTGAGGTTTGGCGAAATAGTCTCGCAAAATCAAATTAAAGATAAAATAAACGCTTACATATCAAATGCTGATTTTTATTTTGAAAAAAATATCAATCAGAAAAAGGTAAAAGAAAAATTTCATGATATTGGCTTGGACGGCTATTCTACAAAAAGGTATATAGAAAATATAAACAGATATCTAACTTAGTTTATTTAAAAAAAACTAAAACGTTATTTAATCTTCAATTTGTTTTATAAAACGAGCAGGATTACCAAAATATAATCCATTTGGATCTAAATCTTTTGTAACGACAGAGCCGGCCCCTATAAACGAATTCTTATGTATGATTATTCCACAAACAATCGTTGAATTTGCACCAATACTAACACCTCTTTTGATAATTGTTGTATCATAGTTTTTATTTACAGGACTGTTTGACCTAGGAAACTTAACGTTTGTAAAAACTACACTTGGTCCAATAAATACATCATCTTCTATAACAACACCGTCATAAATTGAAACATTGTTTTGTATTTTTACATTATTACCAATTTTTACATTTTCTCCTATGAAACAGTTTTGACCGATTGTGCAATCATCCCCAATCTCAGCAGTATTCATAACATGTGTAAAATGCCAAATTTTTACATTTTTACCTATTTTTGTATTATTTTCTACTATTGCTGTTTTATCTATATATGTCATATGTTTCTTTTCCAATAGTAGTAAGTATATATAATTGTAGATATGGCTAACTTGAAAATAGGTGTAGTTGGTTTTGGCTACTGGGGTAAAAATCAGGCTAGAGTTTTTAATGAACTTGGAGTACTTACTGGTATCTATGAAAAGAACAAAGAACTAGTAAAAAGAGCAGATGGTAAATACAAATTTTTTAATTCATTTGATAAATTAATTTCATCTGTTGATGCTGTAGTTATATGTACACCAGCAAAAACTCATTTTAAATTAGCAAAAGTAGCATTAGAAAAAGTAGATGTTTTTGTAGAAAAACCTATAGCTTTGAGCCTTAAAGAGGTAAAAGAAATAAATAAAATATCAAAAAAGAATAACAAAATTGTTATGGTTGGTCACCAACTTCATTTTCATCCTGCTGTTCAAAAAATGAAAACTTTGATTGAAAATAACAGTATTGGCGAATTAAAATACGTTTACTCTAATAGATTAAACCTTGGGAAAATACGACCAAATGAAAATGTATTGTGGTCATTTGCACCTCATGATATTTCTTTAATCTTGGACTTTATAAAATCAGATATTAAAAAAATTCATGTTCAATCAAATAGAGTATTAAATAGAAATATTGAAGATACAACATTAACATTGATACGTTTTGCAAATAATATAAAAGCACATATTTTTGTTTCATGGATTCACCCTTTTAAAGAACAAAGATTTACTGTTGTTGGCAATAGAGGCTCTTTAGTTTTCTCTGATACAGAGGAAACTAAACTAAGACTTTACAAAACTAAAATTAATAAAAAATCAAGATCAATTGAAAGTCATACATCCAAAATTATAAAAGTTGAAAAAAAAGAGCCTTTAAAAGAGCAAGCAAAATATTTTCTCAAATGTTTGAAAGATAGAAAAATTGAAATAAACAATATTGAGCATGCTTATAAAGTTGTTTCGGTATTAGAAAAAAGTAGTCATAAGATTAAACAAGAACATAAAAATGATTGATTCAAAAAAATTAGCAGTAATCATGCCAGCATATAACGAAGAAAAATTGATTGCTAAATCTATTGAATCTGTACCAGATGAGGTTGACATAATTTTTGTTATAAATGATTGCTCAAAAGATGCAACACAAGATATTGTTAAAAAAATGTCCAAGAAAAATGAAAAAATTGTATTAATTAATAATGAAAAAAACTCTGGTGTTGGTTTTGCAATTACAAAAGGATATGAAGAGGCTTACAAAAAAGATTGTAATATTGCTGTAGTAATGCCAGGAGATGCACAAGCTTTACCTGAAGATTTTTTTAACTTAATTGAACCAGTACTACAAGAACAATATGATTATACAAAAGGCAACCGACTTAACTACAAAGGTGTTTCAAATATTATGCCAAAACATAGGTTTTTTGGTAACACCTTGCTTACTTTGTTGACAAAATTTGCTTCGGGTTATTATCACTTGATGGATCCTCAAATGGGCTATACGGCTTTGAATTTAAAAATTTTACCTGAGCTAAACATTCAAAGCCTAATTAAACGGTACGGATATCCAGGACACCTTCTTTATCTTCTTAATTTAGCTGATGCAAAAGTGGCAGATATAGATGTTAAGCCTCACTATGGAGAAGAAAAAAGTGGTATTAATTTGCTAACATTTATTCCAAAATTAATTTATCTAATGATAAAACTGTTTTTTTCCAGGGTGTTTAAAAAATTAATAGTTCAAAATTTATCACCCGCAGGTATAAGTTACATGTTTTCATTTTTAATACTATTTACTGGTATACCAATATTTACTTATAGGTCAGTATCAAAATATTTAAACAATGGTTATGTACCAGAACTAACGTTTATTGCTTTAACTACTTTTATAATTTTGTTTTTTATCTTTTTTCTTTTCGGAATTCTTTTTGATGTACAAGAAAATAGAGAATTGAATAGTAAATTATGAAAGTACCATTTATTGAATTCAATCATGAATTTGAAGATAATAAAGATTATTTATCAAATTTATTAGAAAGTCATATTTTAAATGGAGATTTCATTGGCGGTAAAAATGTCGAAGAATTTGAAAATAATTTATGTGAGTATTTAAATGTAAAATATTGTGTTTCGGTTGGAAATGGCACGGATGCACTAATGATTGCTTTGGCAGCACTTAATCTGGAAAGAAAAGAAGTCATAGTTCCATCATTTTCATTTTTTGCTACCTCTGAAGCAATTGTTCAGGTTGGATTGGAACCAATATTTGTTGATATCGATCTTAAAGATTGCAATATTGACATAAATAAAATTGAAGAAAAAATTACTGAAAATACAGGTGCAATTTTACCAGTACATTTATTTGGTAATGCAGCTGAAATGAAAAAAATTTTAGAGTTAGGAAAAAAATATAATTTAAAAATAGTTGAGGATGTTGCTCAATCATTTGGTACTAAGTATTCAAATGAAAAACTAGGAACAATTGGAGATGCTGGTTGTTTTTCATTTTTTCCTACAAAAACTCTTGGTGCATATGGTGACGGTGGTGCAATAGCAACAAATAGTGAAGATATATACAAAAAATCTAAAATGATTAAAAACCATGGAGCAGAAACTAAATATCAAAATGAAGTTTTTGGATATAATTCTAGGCTTGATTCAATACAAGCTTCCATATTAAATATGAAACTTGCAAATATTGATTCATGGATACTTAACAGAATTAGTGCTGGAAAATTTTATGATAAAAAATTTTCTATAATTAAAGATATCAAATTGTTAGATAATTCGAACTCAACATACAATTATTACACTTTATTTATCAAAGATGGGAAAAGAGACGAGTTTAGTTCCTATCTTAGCAATAAGGGAGTTTCATCAGCTATATATTATCCAAGAACACTTCCATCTTTACCTGCACATAACATTGAAGAAAAATTTCCTAAAGCAGAGAAAGCTTGTAAAGAAATTATTTCAATTCCGATTTGGCCAAATATAACTCAAGATCAACTTGATTATGTTGTGTCAGTTGTAGAGGATTTTTTCAAATAAAATAATCCAGCTTTATAAATAGCTTTTCATCAAATATGTTTCAGATTCAATCCTATAAATATGTACGAAAAATAATTCCATCAACTCAAAAACAAAAATTTTACTAAATTTTGAAGAATAAATTATCCATAAAAAATGCAAAAGAGAAAAATTTATTCTAATTAAAGTAGTATTTGTAAATGGACAAAAGTTTTATTGAAAAAATCTGTGGTCCATTCCCGCCAAATTTTATTGAACCTATTATTACTGATAACACATATATTTTTGAAAACGATCCTATCTTTCAACCTATAAATTTGTATAATTTTTTAGGTCAGGGCGCCACAGTAAATTCTTTTACAGAGTGTTTTTATTATGTAAACCAAGGGTGGGAACCAAATAAGACCACTATTGTCGATATCGGTATACAGATACTTCCTTTTCTTGTTACAAGTTTTTTAATCTATGTATTTCTTAAAAGAAAATTATACAAATTAATAATTAACAAGTTAAGGAACCTTAATATAAGAGGACTTAGAAAAAAATCTTATATATTTTTTAATAAGAAAAGAATTAATTATTTACTTTTTATCTTCTTTGTTTTACAAACCTTCTTTACTTTTGATATTGTGAGAACAAAAGCAGTTAGGTTAAAACCTTTTATTGATGAATACATATCACTTACTTCAAACGTAAATTTCTTCAAAACACTAAATTTTTATGCGGGTGATTTTATAGGTGGAAATTATAGTGTTTCATTAACATCTGGTCCATTATCTTCTATTGGTGCTGTTATAGGGTGGAATATTAGTAACAAGCTAGCAATTGCGAGAATTTCAAATTTTTATTGGGTATACTTTCTTCAAATAATTCTTGTTCTACTAATTGGTAAATATTACAAAAAGAATATTAAATTTCTTTTGATCACTTCAAATTTTATTCTTTTGCTTGTTCCATGGTGGTTTGGATCTCTTTATTCAATTGGTGAAATGGCTTCCTTAGTTTTGCTCACAAATGCAATATTTCTATTTTCAAAAGCTAGATACATTTCGATATTTTTATTTAGCATATCAATAATTTTTGGAAAACTTTTAAACCTGGTTCCATTTGTGGGTTTTTATATTGTAGTTTTATTATCAGAAAAAAATTATAAGAAAGTACTTTCTGATTTTGCTATTTTTTGTATTCCTTTAGTTTCTTGGTTAGGTCTTGTTAATACGAGATATGTAAAGGGAAATTTTGTACAATATTTAATCGATCAATTTAATTTTATTCTTAATCATCAAAGCTCTGGAGCTGAAATTGTAGAAGAATCTGTATATGTAAATATTTTTGATTCAGTATTTACAGGTGAATTTGCTAGTTGGAATATTTATGAAAGAGTAAGAGTAATAGTTATACCATTATTTTTTATACTTTTAATTTACAGAAATAAAGAAAAAATAAATGATATTTTTGGAAACATTTCATATCCGTTTATTAATTCAATTTTATTTTCATATTTATGGTTTTGGTTATTGAACACAACAAAATGGTTGAGGTACTCACAACATTTTACCGTCCTTATCTTAATTGGAATATTTACTTTTTTAACTTTTAAAGTTTTTGATAGCAAATTAGATCTATATTTATCAATAATTGTGCTTGGAATATTTATAGAAAACTTGAAATTGTTAATCGTTATTTTATTTTTCATATCAATTTTCATAATTTATAAAATGAAAAATAGTGAAAACTATAACTTAATATATTTGACCCTTTCGATCATATTATTAATTGATTTTGCTATTCCGTACTACCAAAAGGATACACTTGGGAATGTTGATAATATTATAAGAGAGTGTGAACAAGAATTAACAACTATTGGGTGTTTAGACGCTTATAGTAACCAATAATTAATTCTTAAATTTTTTTTTAAGTCTTACCAAATCTTTAATTACGAGTATGGGATCTCGTATTAATGATACTGATGAATTCTCGTCAAAATTATAACTCACAGGAGTTTCAATTATTTTAAATTTTAATTTTCTACAAACCATTATTAAATCTAGGTCATATATAAACCCACCAAATTCTATTTCATTAATAACTTCGTTTAATTTATTTGTTGACAAAAATTTAAATCCACATTGAGTATCTTTAATATTGATAGGAAAAATTATTCTTATTAAATAATTTAAAACTTTACCATAAGTTCTCCTAATAAATGGAGTCCCGATTTCTATCCCTAAAGGCCTTGAACCAATAATTAAAGAGTTATAAGCATTGAGCCAGTCGACTTTTAAGTGATCTATATCAGTAGATAAATCTGCATCAATGATTAACACATTATTATATTTTGAGTTCATCATGCCTTTTTTTACTGCAAATCCTTTTCCTTTTTTCTTTTCATTTACTAAAAGTAAATTTTCATCAACCAATCTTTGCGCAACTTCTTCCGTTTTATCGGTGGAATTATTGTTGACAATTATAATTTGAAATTCTAAATTGTTTAATTTACACCAATCTTTAATTCTTTTAATTGTACTTTCAAGATTATCTTGCTCGTTAAAACATGGCACTACGATATTCAAACCTTGAGAATTAACGATGGTCATTGGAAATAATTTTAATTGGAAAATGTAAATAATGCCCAGTAATTATCCTCTAATTTAAAAAAATTAGAGGTTACTATAAATTATCTACAGTTATTAATAATTTGTAAGTTTAATATTCGTCAAGTATTTAAACAAAATCCACTAATCTTCGCATGATCCGGTGTAATAATAATTTCCTTTAATACAAAAATCTATCCAATTAGAAGCTGCAACTTCCATACTTGGTTCTTGCCTCCACTTTTCACTAGATAAACATCTCGCAAAATCATAGTCGTCTTCAGGAATTTCACATATAAAGGGGTTATCATACCTGTCTGTAAATGAGTGTTTTCTATATTTTGATTTATCGTACTCTATTTCACATGCCAGAACAGAATCAGTATATTTCCAACCAGGCCAATCTTCATTTTCTTGTCTGTAATCCCAAACCCATCGTATAGAATTCCAAGTTTCGCTCGATAAACCACTGTTTGAAACTTCGTCTACAGTATATTCAAAACTTAAAATTTCACCTGCCAATATTGTCCCTTCAAAAACAACAGTCCATTCCTTATCAAATTTTTGGACGTCTAGCTTCAAGTCTGTTGTTGATGCAGAGTTATCAATTCGTAATTTTGATTTTTGCTTTTTATCTCTACATTCTTCTAAATCATGACTTACATTTACATTTACAATTATTGGCAAAGTACTTGTAGTGGTTGTAGGTTTTTTGATTGTTGTAGTGGTTGTAGGTTTTTTGATTGTTGTAGTGGTTGTAGGTTTTTTGATTGTTGTAGTTGTAGTGTCAATTGATGAGACTTCACCGTTGCATTGAGTTGTATAAACACCATTTGAATTTTCATAAAAGATAACAAAAGTATATGTTCCATTTGTAATTGTTGAAAAAACAAATTCTGATTCGTAACTAGAATTTTTATTTATGTCTGGTAATTGTTTATAAAACTCATTTGCTAAACCTTGTCCTTTTAGAGAGCCATTAAATAATTTTTGGTTTTTTGATATTATCTGTGTATTAATAGTTAAAGTAACCTCTTCAGAACTCTCAATGTAATTACAATTTAAATTAATTTCTGGTTCATCAATTATTTCAATAGATGTTTCCATATCCCCTTGTTGACAAGAAGCAGTAAAAATAATAGATATTATTAAGATGTAAAATTTTTTCGAAAATCTCATAAAATAATTATAAACAGTAGATTTCTGAAAACCTTTTAAGTTATTTACCTAACAATTAGTTATTTTTAAAATAAACGAAGTAAGTTAAACGAACTCCAAGATACGCAAATAAAACAACAAGAATTGCTTGAGTTGGAGTGTA
>MDTB01064110.1_pt1 | contig 21178 bp, 20 predicted proteins | sample 811161 | NCBI WGS metagenome assembly MDTB01 (sample SAMN05326650, study PRJNA326480) | marine metagenome | isolation source: seawater | place: Mediterranean Sea | collected 2009
AAATCTATCCCTTTTAGGTTTTTGTTCATTTGATATAAAGTAATATTAAATTAATCAAATAAAATGGAATTTAAAAAATACGACCATATTCAGGAAGAAAAAAAAATATCTGATTTTTGGATAAAAAAAGGCTGTTTTAAACCAAAGAAAAATAAGTCTAATAAAAAATTCTCTATCGTTATACCTCCTCCAAATATAACAGGCAGACTTCATATGGGTCATGCATTGAACAACAGTTTACAAGATGTTTTAATTAGATTTAATCGAATGAAAGGGCTCGAAACACTTTGGCAAGCAGGAACAGATCATGCTGGTATCGCGACTCAAGCTGTTGTAGAGAAAAATCTTGAAAAAGAAGGAATTAAAAAAGACGATCTCGGTAGAGATGATTTTATTAAAAAAGTATGGGATTGGAAAGATGAGTCCGGTGGAATTATTCTTGAACAACTAAAAAAACTAGGTTGCTCTTGCGACTGGTCAAGAACTAGATTTACTATGGATAAGGATATTTCCGATGCAGTGATAAAAGTATTTGTTGATCTTTACAACAAAAAATTAATTTATAAAGATAAAAAATTAGTTAATTGGGATACCCAACTACAAACGGCCATTTCAGATCTTGAGGTGGTACAAAAAGATGTACAATCTCAATTATACTATATTAATTACGATATTGAGAATACAAGTAAAAAAATAACAATTGCCACTACGAGACCTGAGACAATGATGGGAGACACAGCTGTTGCAGTAAATCCTAAAGACAATAGATATTTAGACTTAATAGGCAAATACGTGAAAATTCCATTAGTAAACAGAACTGTTAAAATTATAGGTGATCATTATGCTGACCCTGAACAAGGCACAGGAGCTGTCAAAATAACACCAGCTCATGATTTTAACGATTATGAAGTAGGCAAAAGAAATAAACTAAAAGTCATAAATATTTTCGAAAAAGATGGAAAAATTAACAAAAACGGAATTAAAGATTTAATAAGCTTTGATAGGTTTGAGGCAAGAAAAATTTTAGTGAAAAAGTTAAAAGAAAATGGAAATCTTATTAAAATTGAAAACATTAAAAATAAGGTGCCTTATGGAGACAGGTCAAACACTATCATAGAGCCACTTTTAACAGAGCAATGGTTTCTTAACGCAAAGGAATTATCTAAAAAACCAATTCAAATTGTTAAAAAAGGAAAAACTTCTTTTTTTCCAAATAATTGGTCTAAAACATTTTTTCAATGGATGAAAAATATTGAGCCTTGGTGCATATCAAGACAAATTTGGTGGGGTCATCGAATTCCCGCTTGGTATGATAATAACGGCAATATCTTTGTAGCTAAAAACAAGAAAGACGCATTGGTTTTAGCAAAGAAAAAAAACAAAAATAAAAAATTTAATCTAAAACAAGAAACAGATGTTTTGGATACCTGGTTTTCATCTGCTTTATGGCCGTTTGCTACATTAGGTTGGCCGAATAAAACAAAAGAACTTTCTAAATTTTATCCAACTTCAGTTCTTGTCACTGGATTTGATATAATTTTTTTCTGGGTAGCTCGAATGTTAATGATGGGAAATTATTTTAACAAACATACTCCATTTCAGAAAGTATACGTTCATGCTTTAGTTAGAGATGAAAAGGGTCAAAAAATGTCTAAGTCTAAAGGAAATGTAATTGATCCTCTTGAATTAATTAATGAATATGGAGCTGATAGTTTAAGATTTACATTAATTTCGATGGCCTCTCCAGGCAGAGATGTAAAATTATCAAAAGATAGGGTTACAGGAAACAGAAATTTTATAACAAAAATTTGGAGTGCTAATAATTTTTTAAAGTTAAATGACTGTAAATTAGATAAAGAAATTAATCTGAATTCATTAAAACTTCCAGTTAATCTATGGATATTTAATGAATTTATTAAGACCCAAAATTTAGTGTCAAAAAATCTTGAAATTTTCAGATTTGACGAAGCCGCTAAATATGTTTACCAATTTGTATGGCATTCATACTGTGATTGGTATTTAGAATTCCTAAAGCCAATTTTTAGCTCTAAAAATAAAGATGAAATTAAAGAAGCGAGAGTTTTTTCTTCATTCATTATGGCCAATATTCTGAAGATATTACATCCATTCATACCCTTTTTTACAGAATCTGTATGGGCAAAAAATAACTATAGAGTAGTTTTTAAAGATAATTTAATATCATCTTCTTGGCCTAATCATAAAATTCTAAAAAAGATGAACAATGATCGAAATGATATTAGTGATTTAATTGAGTTAATTTCAAACATAAGGTCTACCAAGGCTGAACTTAAGATTAAACCTAAACTCTTTTGTGATATTTCTTTTCCTGAAAAATCTGGAAAACTTAAAAGAATAATTAATGCAAATCTAAATTTGATAAAACAAGTCGGTAGAATTAATGGAATTTTGGAAAATAGAACGAGTGATAATAATTCTATTGATATTATAGTGTTAAAAGAAAAAATTTCTCTTAAATTTAATGAAGATATTGATCTTCAGTCACAAAAAGAAAGAATTTTACAAAAAATAGAAAGCATAAATAAACAAATTTCTAGCCTTAATAATAAGCTTAAAAACAAGGCTTATGTGACGAATGCGCCCAGAGAGATTGTTCAAAATGATAAAAATTTAATTAAAGAATTAACTATTGAAGATGAAAAATTAAGAAGTATTGTATCAAGTATTAATTAAATATGCCTAAAATTGACAAAAAAAAATTACCTAGTCGTCATACTTCCTTAGGACCAGATAGAGCTCCTCATAGATCATTTTACTATGCAATGGGTGAAACTGAGAAAGACGTAGCTAAACCCTTTGTCGGTGTAGTCTCAACTTGGAATGAAGCAGCTCCTTGTAATACTGCTTTAATGAGACAAGCTCAATCAGTAAAAAAAGGAGTTAGAAAATTTGGCGGAACACCAAGAGAATTTTGTACTATTACCGTTACAGATGGTATTGCAATGGGTCATGAGGGAATGAAATCATCTCTAGTTTCTAGAGAAGTAATAGCTGACTCTGCTGAACTAACAGTTAGAGGACATTGTTATGATGCTCTTGTTGGAATAGCAGGATGTGACAAATCATTACCAGGATTAATGATGTCCATGTTGAGATTAAATGTTCCAAGTGTTTTTATTTATGGAGGTTCAATATTGCCAGGAAAGTTTAAAGGCAAAGATGTTACTGTTGTAGATGTATTCGAAGCAGTTGGAAAACATTCATCTGGAAAAATGTCTTCAAAGGATCTTAGAGAATTAGAGCTTGTAGCCTGTCCTAGCGCAGGAGCTTGCGGAGGTCAGTTTACAGCTAACACAATGGCATGCGTATCTGAGGCAATAGGATTGGCATTACCATATTCAGCAGGCACACCCGCACCTTATGAGGAAAGGGACCAATATGCTTTTGAAAGTGGTAAAACGGTAATGAGTCTATTAGAAAAAAAGATTAAACCAAGAGATATAGTTACCAAAAAGTCTTTAGAAAATGCTGCAACGATCGTAGCAGCAACTGGTGGTTCCACTAATGCCGCTCTTCATTTACCAGCTTTAGCGAATGAAATTGGAATTAGATTTGACTTAATGGATGTGGCAAAGATTTTTAAAAAAACACCTTATCTAGCTGACTTAAAACCTGGAGGAAAATATGTTGCTAAAGATATGTGGGAGGCAGGTGGTGTTCCAATGTTACTAAAGACTTTATATGACGGTGGCTTCATTCATGGGGATTGTATGACTGTCACAGGGAAAACAATGAAAGAAAATTTAAAAAAGATTAAATTTAATATTAATCAAAAAGTTTTAAGAAAATATAATAATCCTTTATCTCCCGATGGAGGAGTAGTTGGTTTAAAAGGTAATTTAGCGCCCGAGGGAGCCATAGTAAAAATAGCTGGGTTAAAAAAATTACAATTTACTGGAAAGGCAAGATGTTTTGACAATGAAGAAGACGCAATGAAGGCCGTTCAAACTAAAAAATATAAAGATGGGGACGTAATTATTATTAGATATGAAGGTCCACGAGGAGGACCAGGTATGCGAGAAATGTTATCTACAACCGGTGCAATTTACGGGCAAGGTAAAGGAGAAAAAGTTGCTTTAATAACAGATGGAAGATTTTCTGGGGCTACCAGAGGTTTTTGTGTTGGACACGTGGGTCCTGAAGCAGCATTAGGAGGTCCAATAGCTTTACTTAAAAACGGAGACACCATTGAAATAGATGCAAAAAAAGGAACTATAAATGTCAGATTAACAAAAGCTCAGATAGCATCTAGAAAGAAAAAATGGAAAACAAAAAAATCTTCATTCGGCTCTGGAACACTTTGGAAATACGCTCAAACAGTTGGTCCCGCATATTTAGGAGCTCCAACTCACCCAGGAAAGAAAAAAGAAGTTAAAGATTATTCAAAAATTTAATGAAGATCAGACCAGTAATTTTATGTGGGGGAGCTGGAACCAGGTTGTGGCCTAACCTTAAAAAACACCAACCTAAACAATTCATTGATTTTGGTGGATGGACACTTTTTGGGGAGACATTAAAAAGAATTAAGAATCCTTTGTTTGATGAACCAATAATTAGTACTAACTTTAAATACCTTAGAGAAGTTAAAAGAAATTTAAATAAAAGTAAGATTAAAAAATATAAAATTGTTTTGGAGCCAGCAAAGAAAAATACAGGTCCAGCAGTTTTATCCTCGGCATTGATAGACGACATTCCAGATAAACAGCCTTTAGTTTTTTTGTCTGCTGATCACATAATCGAAAAATTTAAGTTATTCAATAATGTAATTAACCAAAAAAAAAAACTATTAACAAAAAACAATATTTTTATTTTTGGAATAAAGCCAAACTCTTCATCTGATCAATATGGATATTTTTTTACTAAAAAAGAGAAAAATCTCAGTAAAGTTTCAAGATTTCTCGAAAAACCTAGTCAAAGAAAAGCAAAAGCTATAATTAAAAAAGGTGGATATTGGAATTCGGGAATTTTTTTTCTAAGAAAAGACTCGTTAATTTATAATTTTAAAAAATATCAAAAATCAATTTTTAAGAATTCGAAAGAAGCAATTATAAAAAGTAAGTTTAGAAATAATACTTATTATTTAAATAAAAAAGCATATGCTAAAAATACTTCAAAATCTTTCGACTATGCTATTTTAGAAAAAACCAAGAATATTTATGCATTAAAGTTAAATATAAGCTGGTCAGATCTTGGTAGTTGGAAAGAAATTCTTTTAATGTTTAATAGAAATAAAATGAAATATTATAAGAAAAGAAATACACATTATAGACCATGGGGACAATACACTAATTTATTCAAGGGAAATAATTTTTTAATTAAAGAAATTTTTGTAAAGTCAAATGGTTCACTTAGTTTACAAAAACATTTTCATAGATCCGAACATTGGGTTATTACGAAAGGTATGCCTAAAATTACTCTTAATAAAAAATTTTTTCTTAAAAAAAAAAATGAATCAATTTTTATACCTAAAGGAGCTATTCATAGAATACAAAATCCGTTTAAACAAACTGTAAAAATTATGGAGGTTCAATTGGGTTCAATTTTAAGAGAAAGCGATATTGTTAGGCTTCAAGATATATACGGACGTGCTAATTAATTTCTAGTTCAATTGGAGTGTGATCGGATGGTTTAATTTTTGATCTTGGACTTTTATTAATATTAATTGATGAAATATTTTCAATTAAGTTATTTGATAAAAGAAAATGATCTATTCTCATTCCGTAATTTTTTTGCCACGATCCCGAAAAATAATCCCAAAAAGTGTATTCTTGTTTATGTTTATTCTTAAGTCTAAACACATCAAAAAAACCTAAATTTAATATTTCACGAAATTTTTTTCTAATTTCTAATTTACCAAGAGCATCGTTTTCATACCTTTTAAAATCATAAACATCAATTTCCTCCGGTATAATGTTAAAATCGCCAGCTATTATTATGTTGGAATTTTTAGCAAGCTTTTTTTTAATACTAGAAATAAATTTTTTAAACCATTTTTTCTTGTAGTCATACTTCTCGGTTTCAATTGGATTTCCATTTGGAGCATAAATATTAATCAATTCTATTTTTTTTTTTTTAAGATTAATTTCACCAGTTATAATTCTTGATTGTTTTAAGTCATCACTTATAAAATTTTTGTCTATATTTTTGATTTCTTTATTAGATAAAATTGCTACTCCATTGTAACTTTTCTGGCCAAATACATGAGATTCATATCCAATTTTTTTAAATTGGTCATAAGGAAAATTTTCATCTTGAGTTTTAATTTCTTGTAGAAACAATAGGTCTGGGTTTGATGTCTTAATATAATCTAGTATATTATTAATTCTTGCTCTTACCGAATTCACATTCCAGGATATAATTTTCATTATATTGAGAATGACAAGCCACAACCACATGAAGACGAAGCTTTAGGATTATTTATAACAAATGCCTCACCAATCATTTCTTTTTTAAAATCAACTGTTGAACCATTAATTATGTCCAGCGAATCTTTATCAATAATAGCTTTATCAAATATTATATCTTCATTGTTAACTTTATTATCAAAACTAAAATCGTATTTAAAACCTGAACAACCCCCACCTTTTACACAAATTCTAAAAAATTTTTTTGATTTATCTGTGTTAATAATTTTTTTTATTTGATCTATTGCTCTATTTGTAAATTCTATCTTTTTTTTCATAATTAGTTATTATGTAGTATATATTTTAATAATCAATTATGCAAAAAAATAGGCTTTCTAAAGTATCAGTATCTTTAAGTTCAAAAGGAAGATTTAACCATGAAAAGAAAAGTGATTTAAGAACTGCTTATCAAAGGGATAGAGATCGCATTATCCATTCAACTGCATTTAGAAGATTAAAACATAAAACTCAAGTCTTTATAAACACAACTGGTGATCATTATAGAACTAGGATTACTCATTCATTAGAAGTTGCTCAAATAGCTAGAACATTAGCTAGGTACTTTAATTTGAATGAAGATTTATGCGAAACTTTAAGTCTAGCTCATGATTTAGGTCATACGCCTTTCGGCCATGCTGGAGAAGAAGCTTTAAATGATTGTATGATTGAGCATGGTGGCTTTGATCACAATATACAAACTTTGCGAATAGTTACACTTCTAGAAAATAAATATTACAATTTTAAAGGGCTAAACTTAACTTATGAGACATTAGATGGTCTAATTAAACATAACGGTCCTGTCAAAAATCCAGCAAAATTTAATAACATATTAGGAAAAAATTATTTTAAAAAAAAAATAAACTTTCATAATAGTCCTTCCCTAGAAGCACAAATAGCATCAATCTCTGATGATGTTGCCTATAACAGCCATGATTTAGAAGATGGATTGAGAGCTGGATTATTTAATTTAAAAGATGTTAAAAACTTGCCAATTCTCAATATAATTCTAACAAAACATCAAAAAAAATTTGATAAATTTTCTCAAGATTTAATTTTACGACAAATTATAAGAGAAACTATTAATGAAATGGTCAAAGATATAATAGTAAATACAAAAACAAATCTAAAAAAAAATAACATCAAGAACATTGCGGATGTATATAAATCTAAATATCCTTTAGTATGTTTTTCAAAGGAAATGCAATTATTTGATATTAGTATTAAAAGATTTTTACGAGAAAAAATGTACTTTCACAAAAGAGTATTGGACAAAACTAAATTAGGCAAAAAAATTATTAAGAGTTTATTTATCAAAATAAGGGAAAAACCTGACAAATACATTAATGTTAAATTATCTAAAAAGTCTAATACAAATAGAATAATAAGTGATTTTATAGCTGGAATGACGGATAGATTTGCAATAAATCTATACAATAAATCAAAATGAATATATTTGAAGAGTATCTAAATATTATAAGAAATCTTATTCTTAAAAATCAAAAATCTTTAAAGATTAAAAACCTAAATGAATTTAAAGGTGTAATTGTTGAAATTCCTCCGTCGGAATTCGATTATGAATTGTCTTGTAATATTTGTCTAATTTTAGGAAAGATTAATAAAATTAATCCTAAACAATTAGCAAAAGAGGTTAAAGATTTAATAAAAAATCATTTAAAAGAATTTAGTAAAGTAGATGTAGCAGGACCAGGGTTTTTAAACCTAAAGCTATCAAACAAGTCTTTGATTCAGAATATTAATAATATTCTTGAAAACAAAAGTACTTATGGGAAAAAAAAGTCAAATAATAAATATAATATAGAATTTGTTTCTGCAAATCCAACTGGACCAATGCACGTTGGACACTGTAGAGGTGCTATATACGGCGATGTATTGGCTAATTTACTCAGATTTAATGGGAATCAAGTTACTAAAGAATACTATATAAATGATTACGGAACTCAGATAGTTAATTTTGTAAAGTCTGTTTTTTTAAGAATAAGAGAGATAAAATTTAACGAGAAATTTGTTGTAAATAAAGATCTATATCCTGGTGACTACATTATTTCAATTGGCCAAAAGATTATTAGTTTAAATAAAGCGCAGAAATTTGAAAATTTTGAAAATTCCTTTGAATTTCTCAAAAAGGAGGCTTTAAAACATTCTATGGAATTAATTAAATCTGATTTAAGAAAACTTGGTATAGTACATGATAAATTTTTTTCTGAATCAGAACTGGTTAGAAATAAGAAAGTCGATAAAGCTATAGATCAATTAAAAGATAGTAATTACGTTTTAAATGGCTATTTACAGCCCCCGAAAGGAGAAAAAAATAAAAATTGGAAAAAAATTGAAAGACTGATTTTTAAATCAACTTTATTTGGCGATGATACGGACAGAGCTATACAAAAGGACGATGGAAGTTGGACTTACTTTGCAAATGATATCGCATATCATATGGATAAAGTAGAGAGAAAGTATAATTACTTAGTTAATGTTCTTGGCGCAGATCATACTGGGTATATAAAAAGAATTGAGGCCGCAGTTAGTGCGCTTTCCCAAAATAAAGTAAAGTTAAATTGTAAAGTTTGCCAATTGGTGAAACTATATAAAAATGGCGAACCCTTTAAAATGTCTAAAAGAGCAGGGGATTTTATTTCTGCTGACGATCTATTGAAAGAAGTTAGCAAAGATGCTCTACGATTTATGATGTTAAATAGAAGTAATGATGTTGAATTAGATTTTGATTTTAACAAAGTGTTAGAAAAAAATAAAGAAAATCCAGTTTTTTATGTTCAATATTCATTTGCTAGAATTAGTTCTATTTTAAGAACTTTAAATATGAGTCTTGAAGAAAAAATTGTAATTGATCCAAGTCAGTTTGAAACTAATGATTTTGAAATTAGAATTATAAAAAAAGTTTTTGAATGGCCTAAAATTATTGAAACATCATCTACAAAGTATGAACCACACAGAATTCCTTATTATTTATATGAGCTTGCAACATTATTTCACTCTTATTGGAGTAAAGGTAATGAAGATAAAAAATATAGAATAATAGAAAACGGTAAAATTAAAAATACAGGTACATTAGCAACTATTATTTTAACTTCGATTGTTTTACAAAGAGGGATGAGTATTTTAGGAGTATCATTACCTGATAAAATGTAATGAAAAAAGTTATTAATTTATTCGTAATTGCCTTATTTTTTTTATTTTTCTTTAGCATAATTAGATTTTATCTTTCTGAAAAAAATATTAAAGATACTAATTTAAACAGACTAAATATTAATGAAATTATAAAAAAAAAAACCTCTAATTTACCTGTACTATCAAATGATACTGATAACATTATAGAATTTAATTCCACCTACGCGGATGAAATTAAAGAAGAGGCACCTAGAAATTTTTGGAATTTGTTAAAATCTAAATGAAAAAAAAAGCAATTATAATAAGCATTAAAGGATTTAATTTAACCCAGGAAGAAAAATTACTTTTATCAAAAGAAAACCCTTGGGGATTGATACTTTTTAAAAGAAATATTGAGTCTTTTAGACAACTAAAAAGATTAATAATTACAATAAGAAGAATTACTAAAGACAAATACTTTCCGATAATGATTGATGAAGAGGGTGGAACTGTAAGTAGAATAAGTCAATTAATAAATCATAACGTTTATCAGAAATTATTTGGGGATCTTTATAAGATGAGACCGAAAATTTCAATTAATCTTTATAAGAGATATTTGCTGGAAGTTATTAATTTTTTAAAAGCTCTTGGTATCAATATAAACACTGTACCTGTTTTAGATGTTTTAAGAAAAAACACTAATAAGATAATTGGAAACAGGAGTTATTCTAATGACAAAAATATTGTTAAAAAGCTAGGGACAATTTGTGTTAATGTTTATGAACTAAATAAAATTGGTACAGTTATTAAACATATTCCAGGTCACGGATGTGCATCTGCAGATAGCCATATAAAAATTCCAAAAGTCAATTTGAGTACCCAGGATTTAAATGGTACAGATTTCTTTCCATTTAAGAACAATCGTTCAAAATTTGCTATGACCGCACATATTCTTTATAATAAGTTAGACAAAAAAAATGTTGCAACATTTTCAAAAAAAATAATTAAAGAAGTTATAAGAAAACAATTAGGCTTTAAGGGAATCCTGATCTCTGATGATATTTCTATGAAGGCACTCAAGTATGATCTTATAACAAATGCTAAAAAATCTTTATCCGCAGGTTGTAATATTGTTTTATATTGTGGGGGTAAATATGATGATTCTTTAAAATTGATTAAAGAAGTTCCTTTTATAGATAGTTTTACATCAAAAAAAACATCAGAATTTTATAAATTTTTAAGATAAAATAATATTATGGAATCAAATAAAATAGATCAAATTTCTATAGATATTCCAAATTTTAGTGGACCTCTTGAAGTTCTCCTTGATCTTGCCAAAGCCCAAAAGGTAGACTTAGCAGAAATATCAATAACCAAATTAGCAGATCAATTTTTAGATTTTATTAAAAGTAAAGAAAATTTAAATCTAGAAACAGCTTCTGAATTTCTTTTAATGGCAACCTGGCTTGCTTATTTAAAATCAAAATTATTGTTACCTGATGACGAAGATGATGATTTTAAAGCATTAGAAGTTGCCGAGAAACTTAAACTGCAATTAAAAAAACTAGAGCTAATTAGAATTTTATCTGACCAAATGTTACAAAAAAACAGATTAGGCGTTAATATTTTTACAAGAGGAATGAAAGGTGGAATCAAATCCATATATACCCCCATTTACGATATCTCACTTTATGAACTACTTAAATCGTACGCGAATTTGCAAATGCAGAAAACTTTTCAAACAATTAATATTCCAAAATTACCAGTATTTACTACCGAAGAGGGCATAAAACAAATTAATAATAATTTAAAAAAAATTGAAGATTGGAAAGATATCAAAGATCTTATACCAAAATTTTATATAAATAAGAATATGACAAAAACTGGTTTAGCAGGAATTTTAGCTGCATCGTTAGAACTTACAAAAGAAGGAGTTGTGAAGATTTTGCAGAAAGATCGATTTGATAGGATTATGATAAAAAAAATATAATTTAATGAAAAATAAAAAAAAAAATAATATTTACTCTTTTCAATCTAAAGATACAAAAATTGAAAGACAAATTGAAGCTATTCTCTTTGCAGCATCTGAGCCATTGGATGTTGAAACTATTGAAAGCAGAATTAAGACTACTTCAAATATTTTAAATGTTTTAAAAAAACTAAAAGATTATTATAAAAATAGAGGTATTAATTTAGTTTGCATTAAAAATAAGTGGTCATTTAGGACTGCCGAAGATTTATCAAAATTAATGTCACTTCAAAAATCTACACAAAAAAAACTTTCAAAAGCAACAATTGAAACCTTATCAATCATAGTTTACCACCAACCTGTAACAAGATCAGAAATAGAGGAAATTAGAGGTGTTTCATTTGCGACTAACACACTAGAAACTTTGCTAGAATTAGATTGGGTAAGACCCTCTGGTAGAAAAGATGTCCCTGGCAGACCAATTCAATACTCTACAACTGAAAATTTTTTAAATCATTTTAATATACAAAAACTATCTGATTTACCTACCGTTGAAGAATTGGGCTCAGCAGGATTAATTGATACATCCACAATTGATCAATCAATCTTTGGTACTGGAAAATTTTTTAAAGAACAGGCGATAAGTAAAAAGCAAAATATTTATGAAGAAATAGATCAAGCAATAAATAAAGCACCTGAAAAAGATAAATAAAGATATATATTTACCCTAAATTATTGTATATAATTCTCATTATGGGAATTAGTTTTTGGCAAATCGCAATCGTTGTTGTAATAGTAGTTCTACTTTTTGGTAGAGGTAAAATATCTAGTTTAATGGGAGATGTTGCAAAAGGTATAAAAAGTTTTAAGAAAGGTATGTCAGATGAAAGCTCTTCTAACAACGAAGATAACAAAACTGACTCTGATAATTCAGATACTGATAAAAAATAATCAAAATGCCTCAAATTGGTTGGTTAGAGATATTAGCGGTTGTAATCATTGCAATATTAGTTTTAGGTCCTAAAGAGTTTCCTATCGCATTAAAAAAAATTGGTTCCTATGTTGGTAAGATTAAAAATACGTTCAGCAGTTTTCAGAGAGAAATCTCATCAGCAACTAATGATTTAGATATTGATAAAAGTCTAACTGAAGAAGAAAAAGAAATTAAAAAAAAAGATAAAATAAATGACTAATTCGAACTCTTTTACTAGTCATTTTACAGAACTTAGATCAAGACTTATTAAATCAGTTATTTTTATTTTTATCATATTTGTAATTTCTTATATTTTTGCAGAGTATATTTATAATTTTTTGGTTGAACCATATGCAGAGGCAGTCAAAGGTGACACAGTTTCAAGAAGATTAATCTTCACTGCATTGCATGAGACTTTTATAACATATCTAAAAGTTGCATTTTTTGCAGCAATATTTTTAGGAAGCCCAATTTTATTAATACAAATATACAAATTTATTGCGCCAGGTTTATATAAAAATGAGAAACAGGCTATTTTACCTTATTTAATTTTTACACCAATCCTTTTTTTAGTTGGCGGGTTGTTGGTGTATTATTTGATTATGCCGCTAGCTATAAAATTTTTTTTATCATTCGAGTCAATAGGATCTAATAATACTTTACCAATTCAATTGGAGGCTAAAGTAAATGAATATTTATCTTTAATAATGAGATTAATCTTTGCCTTTGGAATTAGTTTTCAACTTCCAATACTTTTGAATTTACTAGCAAAGATAGGAGTAGTAAATTCTAATTATCTTAAAAATACTAGGCGATATGTAGTAGTTATTATTTTTACAGTAGCTGCAATTTTAACTCCTCCTGATCCAATTACGCAAATTGGTCTAGCTATACCTTTATTATTACTTTATGAATTGTCTATTATAACAGTAAAATTTACTGAAAAAAAAGATAAAAATACTAAAAATTTAGAAGATGCATAATTTAAAAGATTTAAGAAAAAATTTGTTAGTTTATCAAAATAAATTTAAAGATAGAAATTTACATTTTGATGTCGATCTTTTCAATAAATTAGATAAGATCAATAGAGAACTCATTAAGGAAAAAGAATTACTAGAACAAGAAAAAAAATCTTTATCTAAAACCAAAGATAAGTTAAATTTCGAAAAATCAAAAAAAATTTCAGAAGAAATTGAAAAAATTATAGTTAAACAAAATTATTCTCAGAATAAACTTAATGAAATTTTGCATAACTTACCAAATATTGCTGATAAATCTGTACCTATAGGTAAAGACGAAAAAGATAATAAACTAATTAAAAAAGAGGGTAATGTAAAAAACTTTTCCTTTAAAATTAAGTCTCATATTGAGCTAGGTGAAAAAAGTCAAAATATTGATTTTGAAACTTCCTCTAAGTTGTCCGGATCTAGATTTGTTGTATTAAAACATAGATATGCTTTACTAGAGAGAGCGCTAATTAATTTTATGCTAGACATTCATACAAGTAAATTTGAATATACAGAAGTATCTCCACCTCTTATTGTAAATGAAGATATAATGTTTGGAACAGGTCAGTTACCGAAATTCGAAGAAGATCAATTTGAAATTAAATTTGATAATTCAAATCAAAGAAAATTTTTGATACCAACTGCAGAGGTTGTTCTTACAAATTTAGTTAGAAAATCTAGTATCAAAATTGAAAATTTACCGTTAAGATTTGTAGCTTCAACACCATGTTTTCGTAAAGAGGCAGGTAGTTATGGAAAAGATACAAAAGGGATGATGAGACAACACCAATTTTATAAAGTTGAACTTGTAAGTATAGTTGAACCAAAAAATTGTTTGATAGAACTTGAAAGAATGCTCAATTGTGCTGAAGAAATATTAAAACTATTAGAAATACCATATCAAATTAGGCTGTTATCAACTGGTGATATGGGTTTTAGTGCTGAAAAAACTTTTGATATTGAAACATGGATTCCTTCAGAAAATAAATATAGAGAAATTTCAAGTTGTTCATCTTGCGGTTCTTTTCAAGCTAGAAGAATGAACGCTAAATACAAAACATCGGGTGGAAGTGAATTTGTAGGAACTTTGAATGGATCTGGATTAGCTGTAGGTAGACTAATGATATCTCTATTAGAAAATAATCAAAATGAAGACGGTTCAATTACTATTCCAAATATTTTAAAAAAATATATGAATAATTTGGATAAAATTTGATTATTATTCACTTGTTTAACTAACTCATTTATTATAATTATCGTTTATGAACGGATCTGGAATAGCACAATTCATACCTCTTATTTTAATCTTTGTAATTTTTTACTTTTTTTTAATAAGACCACAGCAAAAGAGAGTTAAAGATCATAAATTAATGGTTGAAAATTTGAAAAGAGGAGATGAGATTATCACTTCTGGCGGCATTATAGGTACTATAGAAAAAATAATGGAGGATGACCGTATTGAAGTAATTATAAGTGATAACGTTAAAGTTCAAATTATTAGATCAACTATAACAAGTTTACTTAAAAAAGAAGAAATTAAAAAATAATTCTTTTTCGTGTTAAATTTTTCTAAAATAAATATCCTTTTCATATACCTAATATTTTTTTCAATTTCTATTTTCGTCCTTTTAAATTTTCAAAATAAAGATAATTTAATAATTGATAAAAAAGTTAATCTTGGATTAGATCTTCAGGGCGGCTCTTATCTTCTTTTGGAAATAAATTCAGACTCTCTCGTTCAAGAAAAAATTCAATCCAAGGTCATACCAATCAAAAAGTTACTTAAAGATAATAATTTAAAATATTCTGACTTTAAAATAAATGATAAAACTTTATCACTTAAGGTTGATAATTTAGATAAATTTGAAACACTTTTTTTTTCAACAGAAAATAACTCAGTCAACATTTATATTGACAATTATAGATCTTTTGAACTTGAATATAATAAGATAGATAATAATTATATAGAGATTATATTTTCAAAATTCGGTTTATTAACAATTAATAACTCTGCTTTAAAACAATCTATTGAAATAGTTAGAAGGAGAATTGATGATGTTGGAACTAAAGAGCCAACAATATTACAAAGGGGAGAAAAAAGAATTTTAGTGGAGCTTCCTGGTCTTAAAGATCCAGATAGAATTAAAAAACTTTTAGGTAAAACAGCTAAACTTAACTTCAGATTGGTGGCCGATAATTCAGAATTTGGTATCGAAGAACTTCTTTCTGAAAATGGTGAAAAATTAAATGTGAGTAAAAGAATAGTCATGAGTGGGGAAAACTTGATAGATGCTCAACCAAGTATTCAAAATCAACAAAATGAACCAATAGTCTCTTTCACCTTAGATAGATTAGGATCACAAAAATTTGGTCGGGCTACGACTGACAACGTAGGGAAAAGACTGGCTATTGTATTAGATGGAAAGATAATAAGCGCTCCAAATATTAATGAGCCTATTACTACTGGCAATGGAATGATTTCAGGTAATTTTTCGTTTCAGGAAGCGACAGATTTATCTTTGTTGTTAAGATCTGGAGCTTTGCCAACACCTCTTAATATAGTAGAAGAAAGATCAGTGGGACCAGACCTAGGAGAAGACTCAATTAAATCTGGCATAACATCATTAATAGTTGGATTTATTCTAGTAATATTATTTATGTTTTATAAATATAAAATTTTTGGATTAATTGCGAATACAGCTTTAATTGCAAATTTATTAATGTTGGTGGGCATTCTAACTATTTTAGAAGCAACTTTGACTTTGCCTGGTATTGCTGGAATTATTCTGACTGTAGGAATGGCAGTAGACGCTAATGTACTAATTTTTGAGAGAATTAAAGAAGAATTAAAAACCGAAAAATCAACAATTCATGCATTTGATTCTGGTTACTCTAAAGCAAAGATTACTGTTTTAGATGCAAATATTACCACTTTAATAGCCGCAACTATTTTATTTGCTTTTGGATCTGGTCCAGTTAAAGGTTTTGCCATTACTCTAGGAATAGGTATTGTTACTACACTTTTCACAGCCTATTTTTTAGCAAGACATTTAACATCATTAATAGTCTTAAGAAATAATAATAAAGAAATCAAAATATAATGCTTAAAAATAATATTAATTTTGCATCAGGTTTTAAAAAAGCAAATATTGCATCAACTATATTGTTTATTTTGAGTTTATTATTAATAATTTTTAAAGGATTAAATTATGGTATTGATTTTAAAGGAGGAACTTTAATAGAACTAAGGACTGAAAAAAATGTTACAGCATCTTCAATACGAACATCTCTAAGTTCAATGAATTTAGGAGACATAAGTGTGAAAAATTTTGGTAAAGACGGAGACTACTTAATTAAAGTAGAAGAAAAAAATACTAACGATCTGATACCTCAAATAAAGCAAACCTTGACTAGTAATATAAGTGCCGAGGTAAATTTTAGAAGAGTAGAAAATGTTGGGCCAAAAGTAAGTTCGGAATTATTAGAATCTTCCGTTATAGCAATCTCACTCGCTTTAGCAGCAATGCTTTTTTACATATGGATTAGATTTGAATGGCAATTTAGCATTGGTTCCATTATAGCTTTATTTCATGATGTTGTTTTAACGCTTGGTATTTTTTCTTTTTTATCATTAGAGATAAACTTATCAATTATTGCTGCGGTACTAACTATAGTAGGTTATTCGATGAACGATACTGTTGTTATTTATGACCGTATTAGAGAAAACTTATTTAAATATTCTAGAATGAGCATTGGTGAAATAGCCAATTTGTCAATTAATGAGACACTTTCCAGAACGATAATAACCTCAATTACTACATTGTTGGCATTAATATCAATTTTTGCTCTTGGAGGTGAAATTTTACGAGGTTTTTCATTTGCAATGATTCTAGGAGTTTTAGTGGGAACTTATTCATCAATATTTGTTGCTTCTCCAATTTTAAAATTTCTAAAAGTTAGTTATAAAACTTTAGAAAAAGAGGAAGAAAAAATCGTTCCCTAATTAGTATAAATTTTGTGCGGCAACCATAGAAAGCAACATTGGGAACGAAAGTAGAGTATTTGTTCTTGAAAACAACATAGCCGTTTTAGCAGATTTAGTTTTTTCCTCCAAGGAACATTCTACAATCCCCAGAGCTTTTTTTGGTTAGGCCAAATGACAAACCAAACGTTATAAGCCATTATTATCCCTAGCCACATACCAATACCTATCGCAGTGGATTTGGGATCGTCTGCTCCAATTCCAAGGATCATAGCTTGATGAACATATCCTTGTAAGTATGAGACAATTAATCCAGTTATTATTGTTCCAAGAGCAGCCCATCTAAACCAAAATAAAGCTTTAGGAGCAATAACTTTACCAATTGCGGGTTTTTGTTCATCTGGAATATTTGGCATCGAAGGTATTTGGACAAAATTAAAATACCATAATAACCCAATCCACATTATCCCAGTTAATACATGTAAATATCGAAACAACCAGCTAAAAAAATATCTATCAAAGGCAAAGCCATCCCCAAAAAAATGTAAGCCTAAAAGTAATAGTATTGCGATACCTAAAGACAAATGGATAGTCTTTGATAGTGATTGTAAAATAGTTGTCATAGAATCTTTATAGCACAAATTCCAATATTAGGCAGTCTTTTTCATTGAACCATTACCAATGATTTCTCTGATAAATTTACCTGTATAACTCTCTTTTACATTTGATACTTTTTCTGGAGTACCTTCAGCAATTATTCTACCACCATTTACTCCTCCTTCTGGACCCATGTCTATAATATGATCAGCGGTTTTTATTACATCTAAGTTGTGTTCAATTACAACAACTGTATTTCCTGTATTTGCAAAGGCTTGTAAAATTTCTAATAATTTTTTAATATCATGAGAGTGCAACCCAGTTGTTGGCTCATCTAGTATATATAGAGTTCTTCCTGTTGGTCTTTTAGACAATTCTTTTGCTAATTTTATTCTTTGTGCCTCACCCCCAGACAAAGTAGTAGCTTGCTGGCCAATTTTCATATATCCGAGGCCAACATGTTTAAGTGTAACAAGTTTAGATTTGATAGTTTGAATGTTTTCAAAAAATTCACAACCCTCATCTACTGTCATATTTAAAACATCTGCTATATTTTTACCTTTGAACCTTATCTCTAAAGTTTCTCTATTATATCTAGCCCCTTTGCAGGTATCGCAAGGTATAAAGACATCAGGTAAAAAATGCATTTCATATGTTAAAACTCCATCACCTTCACACGTTTCACATCTTCCACCTTTTACATTGAATGAATATCTTCCAACTTTATACCCCCTAGCTTTAGATTCTGGCAAACCCGCAAACCATTCTCTAATAGGACCAAATGCCCCCGTATATGTTGCTGGGTTAGATCTTGGAGTTCTTCCAATAGGAGATTGGTCTATATCAATAATCTTGTCAATTAATTCAGTTCCTTTAAAACCTGTAAATGCTTTAGGAACTTTTCGACTTTTATTCTTATTTAACATTAGATTAAACGCATTATAAAGTGTATGTAATATTAAAGTAGATTTTCCGCTTCCAGAAACCCCTGTTACACAAGTAAAAGTTCCGACAGGTATCTTTAGGTTTACTTTTTTTAGATTATTTCCACTAGCTCCACTAATTTCAATAAATCGTCCATTCTTTGCCGTTCTTCTTTTTTTTGGAATTGCAATAAATTTTTTACCTGACAAATAGTTTCCAGTAATACTATTTTCATTTAAAATTATTTGTTTTACCTCTCCTTCAGCAACTATTTTACCACCATTTAAACCAGCTTCGGGGCCAATATCAATTATATGATCTGAACTTTCCATAGTTTCAATATCATGTTCGACTACAATAACTGTATTTCCTAAATCTCTTAATTTCTTTAATGCAGTAATTAATTTTTTATTATCTCTTTGATGAAGACCAATTGATGGTTCATCTAAAACATATAAGACCCCTGTTAGACCCGATCCTATTTGAGATGCCAATCTTATTCTTTGAGCTTCGCCACCAGAAAGTGTTCCAGATTCTCTTGACAAAGTTAAATAATTCAAGCCAACATTTAAAAGAAAGTTTAATCTTTCATTTATCTCTTTTAATATATGTTGAGCAATTTTATTTTCTCTTTCATTTAAAACATTTTCTAAATTTGAAAACCATTTTTCTGCTTCATCTATTGATTTCTCAGTTACTTCACTTATGTTTAAAGAGTTTATTTTTACACATAATGCTTCATCTTTTAATCTCATTCCTTTGCATTTCTCACAATTTGTTTCACTCTGATATTGTGAAATTTCTTCTCTTTTCCATTCACTATCAGTCTCAAGATAACGTCTTTCTAAATTATTTATTACACCTTCAAAAGTTTTTTTTGTCGTGTAGGTTTCGTATCCATCATCATATGAAAATTTTATTTCTTCCTCATCTGATCCGTACAAAATTATATCTTGGATCTTTTTTGGAATTTTTTTCCAGGGCTCTGACATTGAAATCTTATAGTGTTTTGTGATTGAAGCTAATGTCTGAGCATAATATAAGGATGTAGATTTAGACCATGGTTCAATAACACCATCTTGAAGACTCTTTTTAGTATCTGATATTATCAGGTTAGGATCTACATTAAGATTATGACCTATACCTTCACATTCTTCACATGCACCAAATGGAGAATTGAATGAAAATAGTCGTGGCTCTATTTCTTCAATAGTAAATCCACTCTCTGGACAGGAAAACTTCGAGGAAAAGGTTACAGACTCTCTTTTCCTAAATTTTTTTGGCAAAGTCTCATTTTCGTATTCTACTACTAACAAACCATCAGCGAGATTTACTGCTGTTTCTACGCTATCAGCCAATCTGTTTCCTAATTTTGAGTTTAATACAATTCTGTCAACAATAATTGAAATATCGTGCTTTACTTTCTTATTTAAGTCCGGAAAATCATCTATGCTAATATACTTTCCATCAACTTTAATTTTAGTAAAACCTCGTTTTTTGTAATTTAATATTTCTTTTTTATATTCTCCTTTTCTCCCTCTAACTATTGGCGCAAGAAGGAAGATAGTATTTTCTTTTGGAAGTTTTTTAATTTTATCTACCATTTCACTCACCTGTTGAGATACGATAGGTTTTCCGGTAAATGGAGAGTAGGGAATACCAACTCTTGCAAACAAAACTCTCATGTAGTCGTAAATTTCTGTTACAGTAGCTACAGTCGATCTTGGATTTTTCGATGTATTTTTTTGTTCAATTGAAATAGCAGGACTTAAACCTTCAATGAAATCAACATTAGGTTTTTTCATTTTATCTAAAAACTGCCTAGCATAAGATGAAAGACTTTCTACATATCTCCTTTGCCCCTCAGCGTATATTGTATCGAACGCCAAAGATGATTTTCCTGACCCAGATAGCCCAGTTATGACAACTAATTTCTCTTTAGGAATTTCAAGAGAAACATTTTTTAAGTTGTGTTCTTTAGCGCCTTTTACAACGATTTTTTTCAACATATTTTTTCCTTAAAATAACATACACCTTATAATTATCTGGTAATTATGATATAAATAATGAATTATTAATAAATATTCAAAATATATTCAAAATTATTATGGCTGGAAGTTTAAATAAAGTACAATTAATAGGTCGTTTAGGCGCAGA
>MDTB01130285.1_pt1 | contig 21176 bp, 20 predicted proteins | sample 811161 | NCBI WGS metagenome assembly MDTB01 (sample SAMN05326650, study PRJNA326480) | marine metagenome | isolation source: seawater | place: Mediterranean Sea | collected 2009
AGTGTCAGCTATATTTCTTTTATAACTTTCCCCATAGTTTCCAACTTGTTTGATAATTCTTAAGTTCCACTCATTATCTAAGCCAAAAGCTGCTCCCATTTCACCCTCTGCACCAACCAATCTTTTAATGGCTGGGTTTTCAGAAGTTTTCATTGAATCAGCGTTTGCAGAAGTAATTCCATACTCCTCTGCCTCGATCATTGTATTTAAAGACCATCTAACTATATCTTCCCATACTGAATCACCTTGACGTACAACAGGGCCCAAAGGCTCTTTTGAAATCGTTTCAGGTAAAACTACGTGATCGTCTGGTGAACTTAACTTAATTCTTTGTGCAGCTAATCCAGATTTGTCGGTAGTGTAAGTATCACATCTTCCCGCATCGTATGCCGCGACAACCTCATCAGCTTTTTCAAAAGTGACAGGTGTGTAAGATATTCCTTTTGAGTTAAAGAAATCTCTCATATTAAGCTCTGTTGTTGTTCCTAAATTTGTACAAGCAGAGATACCATCTTTAAATTGACCTGTTGAAGTTATTCCAGAGTTTTTTCTAACCATAAAGCCTTGACCATCGTAAAAATTTACTCCTACAAATGTAAGTCCTATGTCAGCATCTCTCGATAAAGTCCAAGTAGTATTTCTTGATAATATATCAATTTCACCTGATGTAAGTGCAGTGAATCTCTCTTTTGCGCTAAGTGGAGTAAATTTAACTTTATTTGCATCACCTAACACTGCAGCAGCAACCGCCCTACATACATCAACGTCTACACCAGTCCAGTTACCTGACGCATCAGCGTTTGAGAAACCTGGAAGACCTTGTGAAACACCACATCTCACAAAACCTTTTTTCTGAGTATTTTTTAATGTTTTAGACTTCTTAGCAGCCATAGTCTCTGTAGTAAAAGCAAACAGTACAGCCACCATTGCTACGAAAGAAGTTAATTGTTTTATTAATTTGAACATTATTATTCCTCTTTTGTTCGTTTATTTGTTAACAAATATTCAAAAAATTTTTTTGAATAATACTAAGTAAAGCAGAAACTTAAATACTCATCAATGATAAAATAGTCCAAGTATACTGATATAATGGCGCGCCCTGAAGGATTCGAACCTCCGACCCACGGTTTAGAAAACCGTTGCTCTATCCAACTGAGCTAAGGGCGCAATATGTTAAACTTATATTACTAATTCAATTTTTCAAAAGATATTTTTTAATTAATATCAATACAGTGATAAATTCAACCCTGCCGATTATCATAAAAATTATTAAAATTGACTTAATAAAATTATTTAACTCCTCAAAATTAAAATCTCCCAATCCAAAAAGACTAGAGTTTACAGTATTCATAATTGTTAAAATACCCAATTTTATAGAGCTCTCAAAACTAATGTCAAATATTGATAGTAAAATTGAAATTAAGGATAGAGATAAAATGAAAACTAAAATTGTCAAAAAATATTTATTTATAACGTTATAATCAATTTTGGTAGTATCAAATATTACTTTACTTGATAAAACTTGTTTTGGTTTGAAATGAGAAAGTAACTCATTAATTGAAAATTTAATTAATGTAAATATTTTAAAAAATCTTATTCCCGAACTTGTTGAAAAAAAAGAACCACCTATAACAACTAAGATTAAAAATAAAAAATGGGAATTACTATAACCAGAAAAGAATATTCCTATATTTGAGACCGAACTAGTAAGAGAAAGCAAAATAATATGAAATTCAACATCAATAATTAAAAACAATATAATAATAAGAAATAACAAATAGAATAGTAAATAAAAATCCTCTGTAAAAAAATTAAGATGTTTTTTTTTAACAAATATTAGGTTGTAACTTAAAAAAATACTAAAAAACGAAAAAAGCAATGTAATTGAAAAAATTATAGATTTTAAATTAGAATTGATTAAAAAATCGATCTGATCTACCGGTTTAAAACCACCTGATGAAATTATAGTTAATGCAAAATTTAAAGCATTAAAAGTTCTAAAATCAATTAGCTTTAATATAAAAAAAATTATCAAAGTTAAAAAAGAATAAATTAAGAATACTTTAAATGACTGTTTAAAAACTTCCGATGTATTAAATGACAAAAAATTAGTCAAAGATTTTTTTAAATTATTGTCAAAAATGTCTATTAACAATATAATTGAAAATAAAAAATAAAGACCACCTATCCACTGCGACGTAGACCTCCAAAGAATAAGACTTTCATCAATTTGTTTAATATTATTAAATATAGTAAAGCCAGTTGAAGTAAATCCCGAAACAGCCTCAAAATAACTGTTCACTAAAGATATGTTATAAATGCTAAAGTAATATGGTAAGGAAATTACAATAGGTAGTAAAAGGTAACCAACAATTACTACAAGAATTTTATCAAAAATTGTTAATCTTGTATTTAAATTTTTAAAATACAAAATCATGAGACTTAGAGAAAAAGATACTATTAATGCTGGTAAATAACTATCAACATTTAAATATAGATTAAAATAATAGGAATATATTATATTTACAAAAGACAAAATTCCTAACAGTAAGAAAAATATACCTAAATAAGCTAAACTATATTTGGACATTGATTTAAATTGAGCTAATTCTAAACATATTTTCAACTAAAGGTATTTGATCTCTTTTAGCCAAAAAAACTACAGTGTCACCTTTTTCAAATTTTGAGTTTGATCTTGGAATTAATACTTTATCTTTTCTTAAAATGGCACCAATACGAATGTCATCAGGTAGATTAGCATTTTTTAATTCTTTATTAATTAACTCTGAAGTTTCTATTATATCAGCTTCAATAATTTCATATTCACCATTTAATATAGTATATGCAGTTTCAATAGTTCCTTTATGCACATGTTTAAGAATAGTAGATACAGTATCCATTCTGGGATCTATCATATCATCAATTTTCAAAGATGATTGCAATAATGAATAATTGGGTTTATTAATTAGTGCCATAGTTCTTTTGTTTTTTGAAAATTTTTCAACTAAAATACTGACCATTAAGTTATCTTCATCATCATTAGTTAATGCGATTACAGTTTCAACTTCTTTAATGTTTGCTTCTTCGAGAATGTCCTCATCTAATCCGTTTCCGTTTATAACTATGGTATTATTTAATTCGTTTGCAATCATTTCAGCTCTATCTTTATTTTTTTCTATAACCTTAATTCGAATATCCTCTAATGAATTTTCTAGATTCTTTGCCAAATTAAAACCAATATTTCCACCACCTATAATTAATAATTTTTGAGAAATTTTTTCGTCTTGGCCAAATGCATTTAATGTATCTTGCATTTGGGAAGAGTTAATAATTATATAAACTTTATCTTCAACTTTTAAAGTATCGTTTTTTTTTAGAAGTATGAACTCATTATTTCTAATTACACCAAGTATATTCGCGTTTAGATTCGGATATTTTTTTGTAATCTCATTCAACTTTATATTTTTGATAGGACATTTATCCTCAATTAATATTTCTAACAATCTTATTTTATTTTCAGCGAAAGGAACATTATCAAGAGCACCAGGTGCTTCTAATTTTCTTTGTATAGATTTAGCAATTTCCAATTCAGGTGATATAATAAAATCTATAGGAAGATTTTCTTTATTAAATAAAAAAGCGAATTTAGGATTAAGATATTCTTGAGATCTAATTCTTGCTATTTTCTTGGGCACATTAAATAGAGAGTGAGCAATTTGACAAATCAGCATATTAATTTCATCATTTCTAGTTACAGCTATAATCATGTCTGCATCTTTTGTATTGGCTTTTTCCAATATCATTGGTGAGGTTGCCTTTCCTACAATAGCTTTAACATCTAAAGTATCATTTATTTTTTGAATATCTTCACTAGATTGATCTATAATTGTCACAGAATGATTTTGTTCAATTAATATTTTTGAAATCGTATAACCAACTCGGCCAGCACCGCAAATTATTATGTTCATTTAATTAAGATCTTTCACCCCTAAAATTTTTAATTTTCTATGTAATGCAGATCTTTCCATTCCAACAAATTTGGCGGTTTTAGAAATATTTCCTCTAAATTTTTTAAGCTGGGTTGTTAAATATTCTTTTTCAAAATTTTCTCTTGCTTCTCTTAATGGAACTGAAAGATTATCGACAATTGAAAAACTATCCTCGCTGGATTTTGACAAAGATTCTTTAATAATTTCTAGTATCCTAGTTTCATTATTTTCAGTTTCTAAAATTACAATCCTTTCAATCAGATTTCTTAATTCTCTCACATTTCCTGGCCAATTATAATTTAAAAGATAATCGTTATATTTAATATTGAACTCTTTCCTATTGTAATTTTTACAAATCTCCTTAATAAAATATTTTGTTAAATAAGGTATGTCCTCAATCCTTTTATTAAGTGGATCAATATTGATGTTAAAAACATTCAATCTGTGATATAAATCCTCCCTAAAATTTCCTTCTGAAATTTCTTTCAAAATATCTTTACTTGTAGAACAAATAAATCTCACATCTACTTTAATATCGTGGTTTCCATTTATTCTTTTAAATTTTTGATCAACTACTATTCTTAAAATTTTAGATTGTGTTTCAAGAGGTATTTCAGTTACTTCATCAATTAACAAAAAACCACCTGAAGCTTTTTCTAGAGCACCGTATGATATTGATCCATCCTGTTTTTCTTCTCCAAATAATTCTTGTTCATATTTTTTTACATCTAGTAGTGCACCATTTAATATTATAAAGGGATTATTGCATCTAAATGATTTGTTGTGGATTTTTCTTGCAATTAATTCTTTTCCAGAGCCTGTTGGACCAGAAATGAAGATTCTGCTATCTGATGACGCAAGTTTATTAATTTGATATTTTATTGCATTAATATTAGGGCTTGATCCGACTATATCAAATGAATTAAATAATTTTGACTTAAGGTTTTTATTTTCATATTTTAATTTAATATTTTCGGAAGCTCTATTTACAAAGTTTAAAAGTCTACTTTTATCAAACGGTTTTTGTATAAACTCAAATGCTCCAGATTTTAATGATTTTATTGCCATTTCTATATTAGCATGACCTGAAATTATAATTACTGGAATGTCTTTATTTTTGGTTTTGATGTGATTTAACAGTTCTATACCATCGTTTTCACTTTTATCTAATTTAACGTCTATAATTGCAATATCAGGTAGTTTTTTATCAATTTCACCTAATGCTTGATTGTAATTTGCGGCTAGCCTGGTTTTATAACCATCATCTAATAAAATCTCGTCCAACAAGTTTCTGATTTCTGTGTTATCGTCTATTATTAGAATTTCTGTTGCCATGTTATATGTTTAATCTTATTTCTACTTTTGCACCTATTTTATTATTAGATAAATTTAATTGACCATTATGATCTATTACTATTTTATTAACTATCGATAATCCCAATCCTGAACCATTTTTTTTTGTTGTAAAGTAAGGTTTAATTAAATCTTTTTTGCTATTATTGGTAAAACCTTTTCCATTATCTTCTATAGTAACGATTATATATTCGTTTCTTTTAAATAATTCTATATTAATTACACCTTGAAAATCAACGTTTTTTTCACGTTTGTCTAATATACTTTCTATTGAGTTTTTTATTAAGTTAAAAATTGCCCTACTGATTTGCTCTAAATCACATTTTAAAAATATAACTTCTTTGTTTTTTAAATTAATTTTAATTTTATTGTCTAATTTATTCAATAAATTGATATTATTTGTTAATATTTTATTTAAATTATTATCTTTAAATAGAGGTTTAGGCATTCTAGCGAAATCTGAAAATTCATTTACAAGATTTTCAATTTGTTTAATTTGACTTAAAATAATATTTAAACTTGAAATGTACTTTTCTTTATTGACTTCATCGATATTTGCTAAATATTTTGACCTCAAATTATCAATACTTAGCTGAATGGGTGTCAGAGGATTTTTAATTTCATGAGCAAGCTTTCTTGCTACATTACTCCAAGCTTCATGTCTCTCGGAACTTAAGAGTTTTTCCTGTTGATTTTTTAACTTGTTAATCATTGCATTAAAATTATTATTTAAAAGTTCAATTTCTTTATCAGCTTTTAATTCGGGGACTTTAATATCTAAGTTACCCTTACCAATTTCATTAGATGCGGAAATTAAATTATTTATAGAAATAAAAAATCTTGATGAAAATCTAATAGCTACAGTAATTGACAAAAAAAGAAGTAAAGCTACTATTATTATATATATTAAAGCAAATGAAAATTTTATTCCTAAATTTTTATCATCAACAGTATAATAAAAATTAACAGCTTCTTGAGACTCTCTTAAATATCTAGAGATATCTTGATCCAAAAATCTCACTATATACAGGTAATAATTGTTGTATTTGGATAATTTGATTAATGCAGCCGACTTATTTTCAAAAGCATTTATAATTTTTAAAGGCCTTTGATCATTTAATACCATTTGTAAAGCTCTATCTTCAACCTGTAAATAACCAGAGTTACTTGAGGAAACTATTAATTTTTTTTTTTCATCAATTATGTGTATCTGATCTAAACCTCTAACTATTCTTTGATTATTAATATAATTTTTAAAATTACTCTTATTATTAATTGTATTAAAATTTTTTTCTATATCGTATGCAACTAATATTATATCTGATTCAACTTTATTTCTTTTTTCCTCAACATATTTTTTTGCAATATCATAAGAATTATTAATTGCTAATGTAATTTTTTTGTCAAAATATTTTTCTAATGCAAATGAAAATAAAAATAATGAAAAAATCGATATTAAAATTGATGGTATCAATGTAAACAATGAAAAAAAGATTATATATTTTCTGTTAGCTACTGACCCTCTTATGTTTATATTTTGTTTTAAGGCATTTTTCGTTTCTATGAAAATTATAATAAAGAAAATGATTAATAAAATAATATCTATAGCTAAGAGGTACTTGAGATTTTCATCATTTAAACTTACAAAGCTTTTATTAATAAATGTTAGAAAAGTAATAAAACCAATGATTAGTGTAATTAAGAAAATAAATATTAAAAATATATTTCTTTTTAAAAATGATTGCATAAATTAAAATTATATAAATATATTTAACAAATTTAAAAGATGAATAATTGCTTTATATTACTATCCGCTGGAAAAGGTCAAAGATATAAATCTAAAATACCAAAACAATACCTCAAATATAAAGGAATTACGATGTTTGAGCACTCATTAAATGCAGCCATCAATTCTAAATTATTTAAAAAAATAGTTCTGGTAATTAATAAATCACATAAGAAATACATTAAATCTTTTAAAAATAGAAAAATTAATATTATTTATGGTGGTAAGAAAAGACAGTTTTCATCTCTGATCGCCTTAAAATATGTTAAAAAATATAATCCTACAAATGTATTTATCCATGATGCAGCTAGACCAGACATATCTGTAAAATTATTAATAAAGCTATGCAATCTTTTAAAAAAAAATGACTGCGTAGTACCCTACATCAAATCTAATAATTCTCTTAAATTCAGAAAAAATAAAAAATTTATAAACTTAAATAGGAACAAAATTTATGAAACACAGACACCACAATGTTTTAAATACAAATTAATTTACGATTTATCTAAGAAAAATAGTAAAGCAATTACCGACGAGTGTTCTTTGATGCTAGATCGAAATTTAAAAGTAAAATTTATGTTTGGAGATAATAATAACGTAAAAATAACCCATAAAACAAATTTAGATACTCAAAAAATAACTAATTATGGGATTGGATTTGATGTACATAGACTAGTGCCACATAAAAAACTATATTTAGGCGGTTTAAATATAAAATCTAAATTAGGAACTTTAGGTCACTCTGATGGTGATCCAGTGCTACATGCAGTAACGGATGCAATACTCGGTGCATGTAAAATGGGAGATATAGGTCAGGAGTTTTCAGATAAAAATAAAAAATTTAAAAACATAAGGTCAACAATACTTTTAAAAAAAGTTGTAAACAAAATTAAACTAAATAAATACGATATTAATAATTTAGATATAAATATTATTACGCAAAGACCTAAAATTTCAAAGTATAAAAGCAAAATTGCTAAAATTATTTCAGAAATATGTAAAGTAAACATTGACAGAATAAATATCAAAGGCAAAACAACTGAAAAGTTAGGCATTATAGGAAAGGGGGAAGCTATAGCTTGCGAAGTAATAGCATCTGTATCAAAATATGTATAATAAAAGTATTTGTTTATTTGTGACAATGTTTGGAATTGGAAAAATCAGCAAAATTCCTGGAAGTATTGCTTCTTTAATTACTACTTTTTTTTTATTTTTTTTATTTTATATTTTAAGAATTTCACCTGATATTGTTCTTATAGCTATTATAATTATATTTTTTATATCTCTTTATTTGGTAAATATTTTTATTAAAGACTTAGACGATAAAGATCCTAGAGAAATTGTAATAGATGAATTTATTGGTCAATCAATTCCTATTTGTCTATATGAGATAGCGCACGAAGGCGTAAAAGATATAAACGAGGTTTTATTCTTTTATTTTGTGATGTTCGTTTTATTTAGAATATTTGATATTACTAAACCTTATCCAGTAAGCTACTATGACAAAAATTTTAAGAATAGTTTTGGCGTAATTATGGATGATGTTTGTGCTGGTTTATATGTTGTAGGAGTTCTTGTATTATATATGGTATTAACAACATGAGGAAACTTTCTCAAAAAGTTGTAAAGTCACTCAATAAAAAAAATCTTAAAATTTCTATTGTTGAGTCATGTACTGGTGGAATGCTTGCAAGTTCTATAACTTCAATAAGTGGTTCCTCTAAGGTTTTTTCTTTAGGATTAGTAACGTATTCAAATCTAGCCAAAATTCAATTTCTTAAAGTCCCTAAAAAAATATTATTGAAACATGGTGCGGTGAGTTATGAGACTTGTAAATCTATGGTTAAAAATCTTAGCTTATTAAGCAAAACAAATATATCCATATCAATTACTGGAGTTGCTGGACCAAAAGGAGGTACCAAAGAAAAACCGGTAGGATTAGTATACATTGGTATTAAAAAAGGAAAAAAGATACTTATCAAAAAAAACCTATTTAAAAAGAAAAAAAGAACTTCAATTCAAAAAGAAACTGTCAAAGTGGCATTATCTTTAATTTTGAGTTTCACCAAATAACTCTTCAGATCTTTTTTGAAAAGCATCTGCAATCTTGTTTAAACCATATTGGAAAGACCTGGTCATTATTATATTTAAAAATTTATTTTTAAGTTCAAAATCTACATCGAATGTTACCTCCGTTAGACTGTCTTTTTGATTAAATTTCCAATTATTTTCTAGATACTTCAATGGACCGTCAATATTCGTGACATGTATTGTGTCGTTTTTTTTGTTATACCTTACATCACTTTTGTATGTATCTTTAAAAATTCCCTTTCCAATTGTCAAATCTGCAACAATATAAATAATATCACCTTTATCTTTACGTTCATGAATTTTAGAGTCTAGACAATATGGAATAAAAATTGGATATTTTTCAATATCTAAAACTAAATTAATTAAATTTATTTTTTCAGTCTCAATTAATCTTTTTACTGATGCTTTTGGCATTTAAATTTAATCTTTGATTTTTTAATTTTCTAAAATCTTCATCGGCATGATATGAAGATCTCGTTAATGGTGTAGAAGATACCAATAAAAAACCTTTTGATTTTGCGATTTCGCCAAGTTCTTTAAATTCATCTGGGTGATAATATTTTTCAAGCGGATGGTGTTTGGATGATGGTTGCAAATATTGTCCTATCGTCAAAAAATCTACTTTAGCAGAAATTAAATCGTCCATAACTTGTAAAACTTCGTCCTTTTTTTCTCCTAGTCCTAACATTATTCCAGATTTAGTAAAAATATTGCTATTAATTTCCTTTGAATTTTTTAAGAGTTCTAATGAAGCAATATATCTAGCGCCTGGTCTTACTTTTTTATATAGGCTAGGTACTGTCTCAATATTATGATTGAATACATCAGGTTTAGCTTCAATTACTTTTTTATATGCTTCACCTTTTCTTAAGAAGTCAGGAGTTAAAACCTCGACTGAAGTATTAGGATTTAATTTTTTTGTAGCTATTATAACTTGATAGAAATGGTTAGATCCACCATCGTATAAATCATCTCGGTCTACAGATGTAATCACAACATGATTAAGTTTTAATTCCTTTACTGCGTTTGATATTTTAAAAGGTTCAAAAGGATCTAGAGGCTGTGGTTTACCTGTAGAAACATCACAAAAAGCACATGCTCTCGTACATGTTTCGCCCATTATCATAAATGTTGCATGCCTCTTGCTCCAGCATTCTGTGATATTAGGACAATTGGCCTCCTCACAAACTGTAATTAATTTACTTTTATTTATTAGAGTTTTGGTATTAAAAAATTCCTTACTGTTTGTTATTTTAGATTTTATCCAGTAGGGTTTTCTTTTTAATGGGTTTACTGGTTTATTTATTTTTTCAGGGTGCCTAATTTTCATACTTTTTAATCATATAAATCTTATCACCATTTTTTCCAAACATAAATTTGTCTCGTAACAAAATCTCAATGAAATCAAGGTCAATTTTGTCTTTAATTAAGCTATTCTTGTCTTTCAAAACTTCTATTTTTTTTGAAATTATCATTTCTTCATTTTTATGTTTATCAAGTATATTTTTTTTTTTTGTAAAATGAAATAAGTCCTCTATCACCGCTAATTAAGTTAAATAGGAAATAAATTATTAAGAATAAAATAAATATAACTAGATAATTTTTTTTTAATTTTTGAAACATAATTATATTTTACTCATATTTGTATTTAATTTTAAATCCTCCTCAATTCTTATTAATTGGTTATATTTTGCTACCCTTTCAGATCGAGCCAAAGACCCGGTTTTGATTTGACTTGAGCCAGTACCCACACATAAATCAGATATAAAAGTGTCTTCACTATCACCTGATCTATGGGAGATTATTGTCTTAAATCCAATTAAATGTGCAAACTTAATTACCTCAATAGTTTCAGTGACCGTACCTATTTGGTTTAATTTTATCAAAATTGAATTAGATGATTGTTTTAAAAAACCTATTTTCAACCTCTCTAAATTTGTTACATATAAATCATCACCAACAATTTGAGTTTTGTGTTTATCTTTTTTTAATAATTCAGACCATGCGATCCAATCGTTTTCAGCAAAAGGATCCTCTATCGATTTAATTTTGTATTTTTTTATTAAATAAAGATATTTCTTTATAGTTTTGTTTACAGACAAAAACCTTCGTGAGTGAACAGAGTATTTACTATTTTTATATAATTCGTTAGCAGCTACATCCAAACAGATTGATACATCTTTACCATTTTTAAAGCCTGATTTATTTATTGATTTTACTATTAAGTCTAATGCAAGCTCATTACTACTTATCATCGGTGCAAATCCCCCTTCATCACCAACTGATGTTGAAAGTTTTTTTTGTTTTATTAAATTTCTTAGGTTATTGATAACCAAAAAACATATTCTCATTGCTTCCGTAAATGATTTAGCCTTATCTGGCCTGATCATAAATTCTTGTATTTGCAAACCATTATTTGCATGTGCGCCACCATTAATTATATTCATTAGTGGAAATGGTAGTGAAAAGTTATTTTTTAATAAAAAGTTTTTATATAAAGGCAGATTCTTTTCAATGGCTGATAACTTCTTAACAGCCATAGAAACTGCAAGAATTGTATTAGCTCCTATTTTTTTTTTCTGTTTCGTTCCATCTAATCGAATTAATATATTGTCTATTTCTTCCTGATTATGAACATTTTTATTTTTTATATTTTTAGAAATCAGTTTATTAACCAATTTTACAGGTTCAAAAACGCTTTTTCCTAAATAATTATTGTTATTTAAATCTCTCTTTTCATAAGCCTCATATGTACCAGTCGATGCTCCGGAAGGACAAATAGCAGATGATTTGTTATTTTTAGTAAAAACTTCAACTTCAATAGTTGGATTCCCTCTGCTATCAAAAACTTGTCTTCCAATAACTTTTTTAATTTTAGTCATCAAATTTTATTAATTTATCTATTTTAATTAACTTTTTTAATAAATTTTCTAATTTTTTAAGCGGTAGCATATTAGGACCATCAGAAGGTGCGTTATCCGGATCTTGATGAGTTTCGATAAATATTGCTGCTATTCCTACCGCTGTAGCTGCTCTAGCAAGATGACTGATGAACTCCCTTTCTCCGTCACTTCTATCCCCCTTGCCTCCTGGCTGTTGAAGGGAGTGTGTAACATCAAAAACAACTGGATAACCGTATTTAGTTAAAATTGGTAAAGATCTCATATCAGAAACCAGCGTATTATATCCAAAGCTTGCACCTCTCTCAGTAACTAAAATATTATCATTACCTGAATTAGAAACTTTTTTTATTACATTTTCCATATCCCACGGTGCTAAAAATTGGCCTTTTTTTATGTTAATAATTTTTTTTGTTTTTGCGGCTGCAATTAGTAAGTCAGTTTGTCTGCACAAAAATGCCGGTATTTGAATTATATCAACATAGCTTGATACATCAGCACATTGTTCAACATTGTGTACATCTGTTAAAATTGGTATGTTTAATTTCTTTTTTATGTTTTCAAAAACTAACAAAGACTTTTCAATACCCAGGCCTCTTTTTCCTTTTAGACTTGTTCTATTCGCCTTATCAAATGAAGTTTTGTATATAAAATTTATTTTTAACTTATCAGTTATATTCTTTATTTCTGAAGCAATTTGCATTGCATGATCTTCGTTTTCAAGCTGACATGGTCCTGCAATTAAGGTTAATGCACTGCTATTAGATATATTGAAATTTTGACATTTGACTATTTTTTGATTCATTTTGACTTTGTTGACTTAATAAAAGATGAAAATAAAGGATGTGGGTTAAAAGGCCTAGATTTAAATTCTGGATGGAATTGAACGCCGATGAACCAAGGATGATCTAATAATTCTATAACTTCTGGTAATTTATTATCTGGAGATACAGCAGAAAAAATTAAACCTTTTTTTTCAAATCGATTTTTTAAGTTCATGTTTACTTCGTATCTGTGTCTATGTCTTTCGTTAATTAATTTAGTTTTATATATTTTATTTACAAGTGAATTATGTCTTAATTTAGCCTTATAGGATCCAAGCCTCATTGTACCTCCTAAATTTTCTTTTGTTCCTTTATATAACTTTCCATTTTTTTTCCACTCATGAATTAATCCAATTACTGGAAAGCTTTTTTTATTTAACTCAGTAGATCCTGCATTTTTAATTTTTAAAACATTTCTTGCAAACTCTATTACAGCCATTTGCATTCCAAAACATATGCCAAAAAATGGAATTTTATTTAATCTGGCATATTTTATTGCTGCTATTTTCCCGTCAGTTCCTCTTTTGCCAAAACCACCAGGAATTAAAATTCCTGAAATATTTTTAAGATAACTGCCAATTTTATTTATTTTAATTTTGTCTGCCTCAATTCGAATTAAATTTATTTTTACATTATTCGATATACCTCCATGAATTAATGCCTCGTCTAAAGATTTATATGCATCCTTGAAATCTACGTATTTACCTATAATTGCTATATTTACTGACTCTTGGTTTTTTAAAATTGAGTTAGTAATTTTTTTCCAAGGGGTTAGATTGACTTTTTTTTTTGGCTTAATTTTAAAATAATCTAAAACTTGCTTATCAAGTTTTTCCTTAAAAAAACTAGTTGGAGCTTCATAAATTGTTCTTACATCAACAGTTTCGATAACATTATTAATTGATACATTGCAAAATAAAGATATTTTGTTTCTATGTTCTAATGGTATATTTCTTTCACATCTGCATATGATTATATCCGGTTGGATACCGATGCTTCTCAACTCCTTAACAGAATGTTGAGTAGGTTTGGTTTTAATTTCATCTGAAGATTTTAAATATGGAACTAATGTTAAATGTATAAAAAGACATTTGTTCTTCTCATTTTCATTTGAAAATTGTCTTATTGCCTCTAAAAAAGGCAAGCTTTCAATATCACCAACAGTTCCGCCTATCTCACAAATTACAAAGTCCTCATTTTTAATTTCACTTGATATAAAATTTTTAATTTTATTTGTAACATGGGGAATTACCTGTACTGTTTTTCCCAAATAACTTCCTGTTCTCTCTTTTTTAATTATATCACTGTAAATTCTACCGGCAGTAATGTTATCAGACTTTTTGGCAGATACATTTGTAAACCTCTCATAATGACCGAGATCTAAGTCTGTTTCAGCACCATCATCTGTCACAAAGACTTCACCATGTTGAAATGGGCTCATTGTTCCAGGATCTACATTTAAATATGGGTCAAGCTTTCTTAATCTTACTTTAAAACCCTGCGACTTAAGTAAGTAAGCAAGTGATGCAGATGATAAACCTTTTCCAAGGGATGATACCACGCCGCCAGTAACGAATATATATCGCGCCATGGAATTATCTTATAGTCTTATATCAGATAAATTAAAAGAAAAAATTACTCCGGTAACTTTGGTGTTTCGTCTGAATTTTCCTCTAGTTTATCTAAAACAGAAGTTGATGGTTCAACATCTCCCCTAGATAGAATCGTCAATGATAAGCTACATATTATAAAAAGAGCAGCCACCAAAGATGTGGCCTTAGTCATAAAATTTCCAGCAGTCCTTGAAAACATAAAGTTGTCTTGAGAAACACCTATGCCTAATGCGCCACCATCAGACTTTTGCAGCAAGACAAGTATAACTAGGATAAAAGCTAAAATAATATTTATTACTAATAAAATATTTTCCATATCAATTAATTAATTGTTTTTTTTACTATATCAATAAATTTATTTATATTTTGTGATGCACCACCTATTAAAAAACCATCTAAATTACCGATTTTTTTTAGATCTATTACATTTTTTAAATTAACAGATCCTCCGTATAAAACTCTTATATTTTTAAATTTATATTTTTTTTTTATAAAATCTTTAATTTTTATAATTTGCTTATGGATATCTTTTAAATTAGGAATAACACCAGTACCTATTGACCAGACAGGTTCATAGGCAATAATTATTTTATTAAAATTAATGTTTTTATTTAAGCATTGTTTTAGTTGGTTATTAACTACACGGGTAGTGAGGTTTCTTCTTTTTTCTTTTAAAGTTTCACCTACGCATAATATAACATTTAAATTTTCAGATAGAGCACTTTTAATTTTTTTATTTATAATTTTATTAGTGTCTCCATCTAAACGTTTTTCTGAATGACCAAGAATTACAAACCGAGCACCTATTTTTTTTAATTGATTTGCACTTATATTACCCGTGTGTGGACCGTCGCCATTAATTGAGTAACAATCTTGGGCACCAACATATATTTTTGAATTACTTAATTTTTTTACAAAATCACTTAAAATTGTAAATGGAGGGCAATAAACTATTTCAGAATTTTTAAAAGTTTTTTGTTTTGATAAATTTACGATTTTATTTAAGTTATTTACTGATTTTAGGTCACCAAACATCTTCCAATTCGCAATAAAATAAATTTTATTATTTGTCATTATTAGTAATTTAATTTATAGATTTGATTTTTATAATCAACAAATAACATTTTTATATGCTAGGTAAATTAAGAAATTTTTCAAAAAGCAAATTTGCAGGTGTTTTAATCACTATTATAATTATTCCTTTTGTATTTTGGGGAATGGGTAATGTATTTAGTGGTGGGAATAAAAATAGTGTTGTAAAAATAAATAATCAGAATATTTCAACAAATGATTTTATAAGCTATGTAAATGAGTCCTCGCTTGATCCAAAACTTATTAAAGATAATTTAGATAAAAATATATTAGAAGAAATTCTATCTCAATTGATCTCAATAAATATATTAGACTTTGAAGTAAATGATATAGGAATAATTTTATCAGATAAAGTTCTCTTAAGTAAAATTAAAAATGATAAAAAATTTATAGATGAAAATAAAAAGTTTTCTAGAATTAAATATGAAAAATTTTTATTAGAGAATAATACATCATCTATTAATTATGAAAAAAGGGTTAGGGATGGAAAAATGCAAGCTGACCTTTTCCAATATATCTCAGGAGGTATAAAAACCCCGGAGTTTATTGTGAAAAATTTTTATTTAGAAGATACAAAGGAAATTGAAATCGAATTTTTGAATTTAGAAAAATTATATAAAAAAGAATTTTCAAATTTAGATCGAGAAGTTTATATAAATGACAATAAAGAGAATATTTATAGAGATTATATAGATATTTCGTATATTAAAATCACACCAATAGATTTAATAAACAACGTGGAATATGACAATGAGTTTTTTCAAATTTTAGACGATATAGATAACGATATAGCAAATGGATCAGACATAACTAACATAGCTAATAAACATAATTTAAAAATTACAAATAAAAAAAATTATTATCTAAAGGAGAATGATGAAGAATTTTTAAAGAAAATATATGAAGATAGATCCAGTGAGAAAATTAAATTATTTGATAACGAAGAATATTACTTACTTTACGAAATAAATAATATTAATAAAATGATCCCATCTTTAAATGATGAACAATTTTTAAAAGAGATTGATAAGAAACTATCTAGTAAATCAAAATTTAATTTTAATAAAGAATTGTTAAAAAAAATAGAAACTAACAAGTTTACAGAGCTAGATTATAAAAAATTAGAAAATGACACAAATAAAATTCAGAATTTGATAATTAAGTCAGCTGATGACAATTCATTTTTTAATATAGACTCATTAAAAATGCTATATACAATTCCAAAAAATGAATTTTTATTAATCGTAGATAATAATAAAAAAGTTTACCTAACAAGAGTGCTTGATTTTAGATATCAAGTTTTTGATAAGTCTAATGTTGATTATAATAAATATTTATTAGAAACTAATTATAAGCTTAAGAACAATATATCAATATCATATGATAATTTATTAAATAAAAAATATGAAGTTGTGGTTAATGAAAATACGCTTGAAAGGTTAAAGAATTTTTTTAAATAATGTTAAATATTAGTTTTGAAAAATTTAAAAAAAATCATAAAAATAATAAAAATCAGTGTCTATACTATGTAATTAATTCTGATGGAACTAAAGAAATATTAAGCTTAATAAATAATTTCCTAACTGAAAAAAATAGTTTTATATTCGAGTCTGTAGAAAAAGGAAAAATAAAAGGTAGATATACTATATTCGGAAATAAACCTGATAGAATTTGGGAATTTAATAATAATAATGGATATATATACATAAATAATAGAAAAAAAAAAATTAACGGACATCCAAAGAAAATTATTGATAGCATCATAGAAAAATTTAAATTTAAGATACCAAAAGAACTACCTTCAATTAGTACATTGTTAGCTGGATATTTTTCTTATGACATTATTAGATATTTAGAAAATATTCCAAGTAGCTGTAAAGATGATTTAAATTTACCAGATTCGAGAATTACTAGACCAAGATGTTTAATCATACATGATAATATTAAAAAAAAAATTTATTTTATATATAACTGTTTTAAGGAGGAGAAAATTACAAATTATGAAATAAAGTATAAAGAAATCATTAAGCAAATAGAATATAATATTTTTTTATCAAATTTATCCAAAAAAAATAATTTAAATAAACAACAATTTAAATTTAAAATTAATTCAAATATTAATAAAAAAAAATTTATTTCTATGGTCAAAAAAGCTAAAAAATACATAAAAATTGGCGATATTTTTCAGGTAGTATTAAGTCAAAGATTCGAGACAAAACTACAAAAGGATCCTTTAGAAATATACAAAAAACTTAGAATTACTAATCCCTCACCATTTATGTATTTTTTTAATTTTAATGATTTTCAAATAATTGGTGCGAGTCCGGAAATTCTAGTCAGACTTAGAGATAATAACATAACTATAAGACCTATAGCTGGTACAAGGCCAAGAGGTAAAAATAGAATAGAAGATAAATATTATGCTAATGATTTATTAAACGATAAAAAAGAAATATCTGAACATTTAATGCTATTAGATCTGGGCAGGAATGACACTGGGAAAGTATCTAAAATAAATAGTGTAAAAGTTACTGAAAGTTTTATCATAGAAAAATATTCACATGTCATGCATATTGTTTCGAATGTGATAGGAAAATTTAATAATAAATACAGTAAATTTGATACTTTTTTGGCTGGTTTTCCTGCAGGTACTGTTTCGGGCGCTCCAAAAATCCGAGCTATGGAAATTATAGATGAACTAGAGAAATCAAAAAGAAAAGTTTATGCAGGTGGAATCGGTTATTTTTCTGCAAATGGTGAGTTTGACACATGTATAGCCTTAAGAACAGCAATTGTAAAAAAAAATAAATTCTATGTTCAGGCCGGTGCAGGTATAGTGGCAGACAGTATTCCAGAAAAGGAATACGATGAAACAGTAAATAAAGCAAAAGCATTAATAAATGCTTTAAGATAATGAAGATAATTTTAATTGATAATTATGATAGTTTTACTTTTAATTTGTTTCATTATCTATCATCTTTGAGGGTAAATGTTGATGTGCTAAGAAACGATAAAATAACAGACAAAGAAATAATAAAAAAAAAATATGATAAAATTGTAATTTCACCAGGACCAGGAAATCCAAATCAATCTGGCAATTGTATTAAAATAGTTAAATCGCTATATAAGAGAATTCCTATATTAGGCGTGTGTTTGGGGCATCAAATTATTGGTCAAGTTTTTGGATCAAAAATTGTCCAAGCTAGAAAACTTATGCATGGTAAAACAAGTAAAATACTATCGAAAAAAATAGGAATATTAAAAAATCTTCCAAGATCTTTTGAGGCAACACGTTATCATAGCTTAATAATTGAAAAAAAATCGTTATCAAAAAATTTAGAAATCACAGCTGAAAGTGAAGATGGGCTAATAATGGGTATACAGCATAAAATATTTAATGTTCATGGAGTGCAATTTCATCCTGAAAGTATTAAAACTAAGCAAGGTATGAAAATTTTAAAAAATTTTATTAAAATTTAAAAAATGAGGCAATTCATAGATAAAATTAAAAATAAAGAAGATCTTACTTTTGAAGAAAGTAAGGCAGCTTTTGAACTATTAATGGAAGGTAAAGCAAATGAACAAGAAATATTTGATTTTTTAACGCTACTATCAACTAAAGGTGAGGTCTCTAATGAAATAGCGGGCGGTGTTTACGTGCTAAGAGATAAATCAAAAAGAGTTAATGTAGATAACTGTGTTGATACATGTGGTACTGGTGGCGATGGCATGAATACACTTAATATTTCTACAGCGTCCGCATTATTACTTTCGAGTATGGGTGTTAAAGTAGCTAAACATGGAAATAAAGCAGTGTCATCCAAATGTGGATCAGGTGATGTTCTAGAAGCATTAAAAATTAATATTAATTTAGAACCAAAAGATATTGAGATACAAATAAACAAAAATAATTTTGGTTTCATGTTTGCACCTAATTATCATAGTGCAATGAAATATGTCGGGTCTACTAGGAAAAAAATAGGCAAAAGAACAATTTTTAATATGATTGGTCCTTTAAGTAGTCCAGCTTTAGTGAAGAGACAAGTTGTTGGTGTCTTTGAAAAAAAATTATTAAAGATATTTGCTAATGCTTTAAATAACTTAGATATTAAATTTGCGTGGATAGTTAATAGTGAAGATGGTTTAGACGAAATTTCACCTTATTCTAAAACAAATATTATTCAATTAAAAGACAATGTAATATCAGAAATAATCATTGATCCAAAAGAATTAAATATAAATGCAGATAGATTTGAAAATCTTATAGGAAACGATGCAAAATTTAATGCTAATAAAATCCTTGATATATTTAAAGGTAGAGATAACGATTTTTCTAAAGCAGTATGTTTAAACGCAGCTGCAGGATTAATTGTCAACGAAACACATGAAAATTTTACTGAAGCTTATAATGATGCAAGAGAGCATATTTTATCAAGTCGAGCAATTAAACATATAGAAGCAATTCAAAATGCCTGAAAATATTCTCGAAAAAATAGTTAAAAAGAAAAGGGAAAAAATATCAAACTTAAAAAAGACTATTTCGTTAAGTTCTCTAAATGAAACTATTGAAAGATGTAAAAATTTTATTAATTTCAAAGAAAAAATTCGAAACAATCTTAAAGAAAGTAAATTTTCAATTATAGCTGAAATTAAAAAAGCAAGTCCATCAGCGGGTATAATTATTAATGATTATGACCCTGTCAAAATAGCTAGTATATACAATGACAATAAGGCAACCTGTTTATCAGTTTTAACTGAGGAGGATTTTTTTTTAGGAAGTTTACCACACATAAATGATATTAAGCAAAATATCAATTTACCAATTCTTTGTAAGGACTTTTTTGTAGATAAATTTCAAATACCATTGGCAAAAAGCTACGGTGCAGATGCGATTTTAATTATATTATCTGGCGTCAACGAAAGTTTGGCAAATGAACTTTATGAAGAAGCGCTAAAATTAGATATGTCTGTTATAGTTGAAGTGCATACTATTGAGGAGGCTAAAAAGAGTTTAAGATATAAAGATGCTTTAATAGGCATTAATAATAGAAATCTAAAAACTTTAAAAACTGATATAAATACAACTTTTGATATTCACGATGTTCTAGTTAATCACAAAGGTCCATTAATTTCTGAGAGCGGAATTAAAACTAAAGATGAGCTATTAGAACTTTCAAATAAAACTTCTATAAAAACTTTTCTAATTGGTGAATCACTTTTAAAAAATTTGAAAAATAATTCTATTTTTTCCGTTCTTTAGTCAAATTATCCTTAATTTAACTAGCTTTTTTGCTATTGTGAATTAAAGAGAACTTTTGTAGAACATATTCTGTACGATATTTGTTCTTATGCTAACTAAAAAACAAAAAAACCTACTTTTATTTATCAACAAAAAGTTGAGGAGTTCTGGTATTTCTCCATCTTATGAGGAAATGAAAGCTTCTTTGAACCTTAAATCTAAATCTGGAATTCATAGGCTTATAAGTGCATTAGAGGAAAGAGGTTTTATTAAAAGACTTGCTCATAAA
>MDTB01144668.1_pt1 | contig 21175 bp, 23 predicted proteins | sample 811161 | NCBI WGS metagenome assembly MDTB01 (sample SAMN05326650, study PRJNA326480) | marine metagenome | isolation source: seawater | place: Mediterranean Sea | collected 2009
CGTTGATAGGCTGGGTGTGGAAGTGCGGTAACGCATGTAGCTGACCAGTACTAATAGCTCAATTGGCTTGATTTATGCACTGAAAAAAATTTTTTATTTCATTTAATATTGATTATACATAAATTGTATATTCTCTTGTATTAGGATTTACTAAATCTAAAAGAGAGAGACAGCAAGCCTTAAAAAAGATTGAGATTTTTTTATTTTTTAAAAATTACTCTTTATGAAACAAAATAAAATATACAATTGTACATTATTATTAATTACACATGAAAGACCAGAATTTATAAAAAAAACTTATAAATATTACAAGAAATTATTTGAACAGATAATAATCCTTGATTCTAGTAAAAAAAAAAATGTCCTTTTTAAAAATTTAAAAAATTATTATCATTGTAGTGATCTTAATCTAGTTCAAAAAGTTTTACTAGGATTTAAAAATTCCAAAACCAAATATACAATTATTGCACCTGATGATGATTTCTTTTTCTCACATTCAATAATGAAAGGTATAAGTTTTTTAGATAAAAATAAAAAATATATTTCAGTCTCTGGAAAATATTACTGGTTTGAAAAAATTGGTCCCTTTAAAAAATATACATTACTTTATAAAAATAGTTATTATGATGTAGATCATTTAAAACCTTTACAGAGATTTAAAGAAGTTTGTAATAAACCAACATCTCAAATGTTGTATAATTTATATAGAACTAAAGAAATACTTAAATTTCTTATAAAATTTAAAAATTTTAAACAATCTAGTTTTTTGGAAGACATTTTTATTTTGTTACCACCTTTATTTGGTCGACATAAGTTTTTAGAAACAAACTGGATGTTAAGAGATGGTTCTGTAAATATGTCTTATAATACAAATGTACAAACAGAATTAATAAATTTTACTAATCTTGATAATAACAAACGCAAAGCACAAAAGATAATATACAATAATTTTTTAAAATCATTCATAGATTTGAATAGACAATTTAATATGAATTTAAACCCAAAAATTATTATTAAATTAATTCGAAACTTCTATTCAAAGTCTAAACATCCACATAGAGGTATAAAAAACGATAATAACCTTATAAAATCTCTTAAGCATGTATATAGATTTTTTTACTATAATGTATTTTTTTATCGATATTATTTTTATTTTACTGAAGATGATAAAAAATGTATCAGAACAGTATTCAGATTATAAAAATTAAAGTAATTTTTTGAAATGATTAAATATAAAACAGCTGTCATTCTTTGTGGAGGAAAAGGAACAAGACTTGGTGATATAGGTAAAAAATTACCTAAGACATTAATTCAAATTCAGAAGAAGCCTATACTTTGGTACATTTTAAATGAACTTATTATCCATGGTGGTTTTAACCATTTCATATTGCCAGTGGGACATCAAGGAGACAAGATTGAAAAATATGTAAAAAAAAATTTTCCCCAAAAAAAAAATAAGCATATAAAATTTGACATTATTAAAACTGGAGTTAATACCAGTATCTCAAACAGAATATTTAAAATTTCTAGTAAAATAATTTCAGATCATTTCTTGCTTTTAAATGGTGATGCTATCTTTTCATTTAAATTAAAAAAGTTTTTTTCAGAACATACAAATAATAATACTGATCTTACCATGTTTGCATGTAGCGTAATTTCTGCATTTGGTGTTGTCATTATAAATAAATTAAAACCTATAAATTTTAAAAGAGATATGATTTATGGTTCAATAAATAGCGGGCAAAGAAATGTCACTGGTGAAATATATACAGGAATGTCTATTATAAAAACCAAACTATTGAAAAAAATAAAATTTAAAAACTCCAAAAATTTTGAGATAAATTTTTTTCCAAAAATTCTTAGATACAAAAAAAAATACAATAGTGAACTTCGAAAAGTTAATGGATTTTGGTATGCTATGGATGACTTTAAAGCTATAAATTTAACAAAATTAAAAATAAATAAAAATTCTATTTCAATAAACATTAAAAAAATTAATAACTATTTAAATGATAAATAAAAAGTTCTGGAAAAACAAAAAAGTTTTAGTTACAGGGCATACTGGTTTTAAGGGTTCGTGGTTAGTAATTTGGCTTAAAATTCTTGGTGCCAAAGTCTATGGATATTCATTAAAGCCCAAAACAAATCCAAGTTTATATAAATTATCAAAGATTGATAAAATAATTAATAGAAGTTATATTAAAGATATAAGAGACATAAACTCATTGAAACGTGTAATCAATTCTGTCAAGCCTTCAATTGTTTTTCATTTGGCTGCTCAACCCAGCGTGCGTTACTCATACAAGAAACCAATAGAGACAATTGAAACAAATATACTTGGTAGTACAAATTTACTTGAAATAAGCAAAAAAAATAAAAATATCAAAGCAATAGTAATGATTGCGACAGATAAAGTTTACAAAAATGATGAAAAGAAAATTAGTTTTAACGAAAATCATCCATTAGGAGGTAATGACGTTTACAGTGCTAGTAAGGCTTCGTCAGAATTAATTTTAAATGCTTATATCTATTCATTTTATAAGGATAAAAAAATTAGATTAGCTAGTGCTAGGTCTGGAAATGTTATCGGAGGTGGAGATTGGACTAAAGATAGAATTGTTCCAGATTGTATGAATGCCTTCTCCAAAAATGAAAATTTAATTATTCGTTATCCGGAAGCTATTAGACCATGGCAACATGTTCTTGAGCCTTTATATGGTTACTTGCTTTTGGCTCAAAAGATATATCAAAGTGACGGAAAAAAATATGTAGGGTCCTGGAATTTTGGTCCAAAAGTCCAAAATAACAAAAGAGTAATCGATTTAGTAAAAAAATTGAAAAAACATATGAAATCAAATTCCACAATTGAAATTGTAAAAGAAAAAAACTTTTTAGAGTCGAAGTTTTTGTTATTAAATAGCTCAAAAAGTCTAAAGTTTTTAAAATGGAAAAAATATTTAAGTTTTAATAAAACTATTAAACTTACAGTTGATTGGTACAACGATTATTTTAAGAAAAACAATATGCAGGATACTTGCAAAAAGCAGATTAATCATTTTATGAAATTGCTAAATAAAAATTAAAAATGCAAATTATAGAACAAAAAATTAGAGGTGTATTTTTAATTAAACCAAGATTATTCAAAGACAAAAGAGGAATTTTTAGAAGAAGTTTTTGCTCCTCAACTCTCGAAAATCAAAAAATTAATTCAAAAGTTGTTCAAGAAAATATTACTGTAAATTATAAAAAAGGCACTCTAAGAGGATTTCATTATCAAAAAAAAACCTTATGAGGAAGATAAAACTGTTACATGCATTAAAGGTGAAATTTATGATGTAGTATTAGATTTAAGAAAATCATCTAAAACTTACTTAAAATGGCAGAGTTGTAAATTATCAGAAAAAAATAAATTTTTGATACACATACCAAAGGGATGTGCTCATGCATATTTAACTCTTAAAAATAATACTATTTTAAAATATATAGTTTCCAAAGAATATAATCCCAGATTTGAGGGAGGAGTAAATTATTTAGATCCAAAATTTAAATTTAGATGGCCCTTTAAGCCTAAAATTATATCAAACAAAGACAAAAAGATACCTTTTTTCAATATATAAGCTAATTAAATAAGTGATAATATTTGAGTTTTTAAAAAATTATAGTTTCTTAAAATAAAATGATTAAAAAAATTAAAAAAAAATAAAATAGAAATTTGCATGAAAGTATTACTCACAGGACATACTGGATTTATAGGACAATCAATTATGAAATTACTTATTAAAAAAAAAATTAAATTATTTGTAACAAAATATAATAACTTATCTATTCCAAAAGGAAATAATATATCAGTTATTGATTTAAAAAAGGATTTGATACAATTTGATAAATTTGATTTAGTCATTCATACAGCTTGGGATAAATTGAATGATTATGATTCAAAAGACCATTTAAAGAAAATTTTATCTACCAATATAAAATTTTTGACAAAACTAATAAAAAATGGTGCAAAAAACTTAATTATTTTAGGAACATGTTTTGAGATAGGCGATTGTAATGGTGAAATAAGTGAAGAAGTTAAATTAAACCCTACAACGAGATATGGTCTTGCAAAAAAAAAAATTATTACTAAAACTAATTGCAATTAAAAAAAAGTATAAATTTAATCTTACTTGGATTAGAATTTTTTATCTCTATGGTGAAAACCAAAGAGATAAATCTCTTTTTAAACAGATTGAAATAGCATCAAAAAAAAGAATCAAAAAAATTTTGAAATGACAGCGGGAAATCAAAAAAGAGATTATCTTCATGTAGATGAACTCTCAAAAAAAATCATATCAATTGCCTTTTTAAAGAAAAATATAGGAATTATTAATGTTTGTTCTGGAAAACCAATAAGCTTAAAAAGACTTGTTTTAAACTGGAAAAATAGATTTAAATGGGATATTGAATTTAAATTTGGTAGCATTAAGTCAAAAAAGTATGAGCCACATAACTTTTGGGGTTCAACAAAAAAATTAAAGACTATTTTAAAAAGAAATTAAATTCTTTATTATAACTTAAATATGAAAGAATTAACCCCCTTAAATCAAGAATTAGAAAGTAAAAAAAACTCTCAATTAGTTGATAAGTATAAATTCTCAAATAAATATTTCAATTCTACTCAAAAATTAAAAGATGAAATTTTAAGTAAAACAATAATTCCACATCAAGTCGAATTCCAGCCTGGACCACAAGGTAAGAAAATTTGTTGGCTATCTTGTCCCTATTGTTATGGTGAGTCAGCTATAGATAAAGGGGATAGGTTATCTGGAGAAAGATTAGTAGAAATTATAAATGAAGTAGCAGAAATGGGAGTTAAAAAAGTAATCTTTGCTGGTTGGGCGACTGATCCCTTGAATTCTAAACATATTGATCCAATGTTAAGAGCTGCTGTAGATAACAATCTAATTTTTGGATTTAATACAAAACCTATTAAGGTATCAAAACATTTTCTCGAAAGTTTATATGATCCTAAAGTTCAAAAGGAAAGTTATATGAGTTTAAGTATTGACTCTGGTAGTAATGAAATTTTTAATAAAGTACATGGCATGAATACTAAAGCACCATTATATGATAAATGCTTAGAAAATACGAAAAATATATGTAAAGCAAATTACAAGGAGAGAAAAATAGATGTAAGTGCAGCATACCTAGTTAATAAATACAATTGTTCTAAAAATGAAATAATGAAATTTATTAATGAATTTAGGAGTGCAGGATGTAATTTGTTAAGGTTTACCTTTGCACAACCTCCAAGAGGAAAAGTTGAAGAAAATTTAGATACAGTCCCAACAAAGCAAGAGTGCGAAAAATATACAATTCTTTTAAATGATATTGTTAAAAAAGAAGATAGTGAAAGTTGCAAAATTCTATTTATTGACGCTGATAAGGAAAACGATTTATTCAGGAAACCAAGAACACTTCCTTGTGTTGCAAGATTTGTTTATCCAGCAGTTGGATATGATGGTAGGCTTTATCATTGTTCACAATCTGCAGCACCAAATTTTAAAGAAATTGAACTAGGGAATTTAAAAGATAAAAGTTTTAAAGAATTATATTACAATTATAATATAACTGACTTTAAAACATACTTTTCGAGCTTAGGTAAAAAAATGAATAAAGTAGGTTGTAGGTGTGATAGAAAAGAACACATTGTTAACCAAAAAATAAAAAATAGTAATTTCCTTGAATAATCAATGAAAAAAATCTACTTATCAGGCTCAGAGGGTTTTATAGGCTCACATCTCACAGAATATTTAATAAAAAAGAATTATAAAGTTACAAGTTTAGTTCTTTATAATTCTTTTGGAAAGAATGGTTGGTTAGAAGATATAGATGAAAAATTAAAAAAAAATTTAAATATAATTTATGGGGACGTTAGAGACAAAAATTTTTTAATAAATTCAACAAAAAATCATGACGCGATAATTCATTTAGGCGCCTTAATTGCGATACCCTATTCGTATTTAGCACCCGAATCTTACATCCAAACAAATATAAATGGAGCTATAAATATTTTAGATGCAGCAAAAATAAATAAAATTAAAAAAATTATATTTACATCTACTAGTGAAATTTATGGAAGAGCAAAAACATTTCCAATTAAAGAAAATGCAACAGTGGATCCAAGATCACCATATTCAGCGAGTAAAATTTCTGCAGATCAAATTGCATTATCTTATTACTATTCATTTAAATCACCAGTGACCATAATAAGACCATTTAACACTATAGGCCCAAGACAATCAGAAAGGGCTGTTCTGCCAACAATAATTAATCAATTTATAGATAATAAAAAAAGTATAAAAATTGGAAACCAAAATACAAAAAGAAATCTTAATTCAGTTTTTGATATTGTAAGAGGGTTTGAGTTAGCATTGAAAACAAAAAAAAAAATTTCTGGAGAAATAATTAATTTAGGATCAGAATTTGAACTAAGTATCAAGGATTTAATTAACATAGTAGGTAAAATTGAAAAAAAAAAAGTAAGAATAATTACTGATAAAAAAAGACTAAGACCAAATAATAGTGAAATATTAAGGCTCACTGCATCAAATATTAAAGCTAAAAAATTTTTGAACTGGAAGCCTAAAATAAATAATACTAAAAAATTCGAAATATTTATTAAAGATACAATTGAATGGTATAAAAGAAATAGATCAAAATATAAATACGATAGTCAAAAATATTCAGTATGATCGCTGACATTATATTAAAAAAAAATCTGTTAAACTTAAAAAAAAAAATTAAGTTTCCAAACGATTTGCATAAACCCTCAATTGATAAAAACGATTTGATATTTTTAAAACAAACAATTCAAAAATCAGAAGTTTCAACATATGGAAGATATTCAAGACAATTTGAGATAAAAATAGGAAATTACTTAAACACAAAAAATATCATTTCAACAGTAAATGGAACTTCTGCCTTAGAAGCAATATTATCATATCTAAATATTAATTATGATCATGAGATATTAGTTCAGTCTTTTACTTTTGTTGCTACGGTAAACCCAATTATACATTTAGGGGCTAGCCCACATTTTATAGATATTTCAAGAGAAACTCTTGGAACAGATCCGGAAAAACTAGATAAATATTTATCTTCAGACAAATTTAAAAAAAAAAATGGTAAATTAATTAATAAAATTACCAATAAGACTGTTAAAGCCTTGATAATAACACATTCATATGGATACCCAGTAAATATAGAAAAAATAGTAAAAATTGCGAAAAAATTTAAATTAGTTCTAATAGAAGATGCAGCAGAAACATTGGGTACCAAATATAAAAATAAAAAACTCGGTACTTATGGAGACTTTTCAATTTTAAGTTTTAATGGAAATAAGACAATTACTACTGGTGGTGGGGGTATTATAATATCAAAAAAAAAAAAGGATATTTTAAAAATAAAACACTTAATTACTACTTCAAAAAAAATAATAGGCAACAATACATATTATGACTCACCTGGTTATAATTTAAGAATGCCAAGTCTTAATGCTGCTTTAGGCCTTTCTCAATTACAAAAATTAAAGAATATTTTATCATTAAAAAAAAAATTATTTCTTTTCTATAAGAATTTTTTTCAAAATATTCCTTTTGTAAAAATATTTAATGGTTTTGACAATGAATGTTATAACAACTTTTGGATAATGCTTATAATATTTAATCCAAACAAAATTAATAAAAATAAATTTTTAAAAATATCTAAAAGTACAAATTTAAGACTAAGTCAAGTATGGAGACCATTACATACTATGAGTTATTTAAAAAATTATCAAAAAATGAATTTAGATAATTCAAATTTTGTTTTTAAAAGTACTTTGTGTTTGCCAAGTAGTCCAGATAACTTATGATAAAAGTAATATATTTTTAAATTAAAATTATGAAACAACCAAATGTAAGGATTATTGCTGAGATAGGAGTAAATCATGATGGAAATTTAAATAAAGCAAAGAAACTACTTTTAGCTGCAAAAAAATGTGGAGCTGATTATGCAAAATTTCAAGCATTTGATGCCGAGGAATTATGTACTCAAAATGCAAAAAAGGCAGATTACCAAAAAAAAAACATCAAAAATGAAACTCAATTTCAGATGTTAGAAAGACTGTCTTTATCAAAACATCAAATACTAAATCTTAAGAATTATGCAAAAAAAAATAATATAAAACTTATGTTTTCAATATTTGATAATAAAAGTCTAAAATTAATAAATAAGTTTAATTTTGAATATATTAAATTACCATCTGGAGAAATTAATAACTTTAAACTGATTAATGAATTAGCTTTATCAAAATCAAATATTATTTTTTCTTCTGGTGCATCTAATCTAAATGATATCAAGAATTGTCTTAAAATTTTAAATAAAAGAAAAAAATCAAAAAAAATTACGTTAATGCACTGTAATTCAGAGTATCCAACTCCCATATGTGATTTAAATTTAAATGTAATTAAAACATTTAAAAAAAGATTTAAGATAGATATTGGATTTTCTGATCATTCCAAAAGTATATTGGCCCCAGCTCTTGCTGTAGCTTCAGGAGCTATAATGATAGAAAAGCACTTAACTTTAAATCAAAAATCTGTTGGTCCTGATCATAGCGCAAGTTTAAATCCTGCCCAATTTAAGATTATGGTGAAAAATATTAGAGAAGCTGAAGTTTCCCTTGGATCATTTGAAAAAATGATAACCAAAAGTGAAAAAAAAAATCTTATTGTTATTAGAAAATCTATTGTAGCAAAAAATGAAATTTTAATTGGAGAAAAATTTAAGGCATCAAATATCACAACAAAAAGACCCGGCAATGGATTATCACCAATGATGTGGAAAAAAATTTTGAAAATGAAGGCTAAGAGAAAATATAAGAAAGATGAATTAATCGTAAATGAATAAAAGAAAAATTATATTTTTTTCAACGGGAAGAGCAGACTTTTATCTACTTTCATTAATATATAAAAAATTTAAGAAAAATAAAAAGTTTAAGAGCTATTTAGTAGCTACAGGCAACCATTATGAAATAGATAAAGGACAGACTTATAAAGAAATATTAAAAAAAGGTTTTAAAATTGATTTTAAAGTCCCTTACAATTTAAAAAATGATACAAAAAAAGAAATTATATATGAAATATCAAAATCTATAAAAAAAAATTTTAATATTTTAAATAAAATAAAACCAGATTTAATTTTAATTCTTGGTGATAGATTTGAACTAATTTCTATAGCTCACACCTCTCATTTGCTGGATATTCCGATAGTTCATTTACATGGAGGCGAAGTGACCGAGGGAGCTTTTGATGACTCAATAAGACATTCTATATCTAAATTATCAAATATACATTTTGTATGTCATAAGACTTACAAAAAAAGATTGATGAACATGGGTGAAGATCCGAAATATATTTATGATGTTGGTGGAATAGGGGCAGAATTGATAGCAAATGAAAAAAAATTAAATAAAAAAGATATAGAAAAGAAACTTAATATTAAAATTAACAAAAAAATTATTCTTGTTAACCTTCATCCAGAGACTAAAAATAAAAATACTAATTATTTTTCTTTATTTTCAGCACTAAAAGTAATTGATAAAAATTATATGATTATTTTTTCATCACCAAATTCTGATCCGGGAAGTATAAAAATTTCAAGATATATTTCAAACTTTAAAAAAAATAATAATGTATATTATTTTTCCAATTTAGGCTCTGAGCTTTATTATTCATTATTAAGATTTTCATCTGTTTTAATTGGCAACTCTTCAAGCGGTTTACTAGAAGCTCCAATATTAAATACTCCTAGTATAAATTTAGGCCAAAGACAAAAAGGAAGATTGCTTGAAAAAAGTGTTTTAAATTGCAATTTTAATAAAAACGAAATAATAAAAAAAATAAATAAAGTACTTAATAAGAGAAATAAAAAGATTAAAATCAAATATCATATTAATAAAGAAGCAAGTAAAACAATTTTAAAAACTTTGAGTAATATAAATTTAAAACAAATCAAAGTTAAAAAATTCTTTGATGTAAAATAAATATGAATAAAAATATAAACCTTAAAAAGTATTTAATATTATCAACTAAAAATATAAAACAAGCCATAATGCAAATAAATAAATATGGTTTAAAATTAGTTTGCGTTGTTAACGAAAAAAGTTACTTGATTGGTACAGTATCTGATGGTGATGTTCGAAGAGGTTTATTAAAAAATATAACCCTAAATGAGTCAGTTAAGAAAATAATGAATAAAAGGCCTAAGGCAATAGGGCTAAAAACTAAAAAAAATGAGATAAGAAAAATTTTTACAAAATTTGATGTTCAGGCATTGCCTATTTTAGATAAAAAAGGAAAGTTGTTAGATATATTACCGAAAGACAAGGAAAATTATTTTGAAAATATTATTTATATAGTTGCTGGAGGAAGAGGAAAAAGAATGATGCCTCTAACAAAATCATTACCAAAACCTCTGCTAGAATATTCGGGAGTGCCACTTCTTGAAAGGATGTTGTTAAAGTTAAGATCAGAGGGTTTCAAGAATATAGTTTTATCAATAAATTATTTGGGAAAAAAAATTGTGGATTATTTTGGAAATGGAGAAAATTTTGGACTAAATATATCTTATATAAAAGAAACCAAAGAGATGGGAACTGCTGGTAGTTTGGCTAAATTAAAAAAATTTAAAAATAATTTACCAATAATAATCTCAAACGCAGATCTAATTACAAATTTAAATTTTAAAAACTTATTAAATTATTATATTGAAAATAAATCTGATCTAACTATCGCTACAAAGAAACATGAATATCAAAATCCTTATGGTGTAATTCAATATAAGGGCAACAAAGTTCTAAAAATTTCAGAAAAACCAATACACTCATTCAATGTTAATGCAGGTGTTTATGTTATTAATTACAGACTTTTAAATTTAATTAAAAAAAATAAATATTTTGATATGCCTGATTTAATTGAAAAACTTATAAATAAAAATAAAAGAATTAATTTATTTCCATTGCACGAAACATGGAAAGATATTGGAAAACCTAAAGATTTAGAATAATTAAATCATATTATTCTAAATTAATGGTTAATTGAATGATGCTAAAAATAAGAATTCTACTTGTTGGAACTGGAAATATAGCAAGAGAGCATTATAAAGCCTTCTCTTGCTTTAATGACTTTGAATTTGTGGGAGTAGTAGCCAGAAACAAAAAAAAAATGTCTAAATTTGCTAATGATTTAAAAATTTCTTACTTTTCAAATAATCTTGAAAAGGCACATAAGAAATTAAAACCAGACTTAGTTATAGTTGCGACTTCGATAATTAACACATACAAAATTTGTCTAAAATTAATTAATTTTAATTCTGTAATTTTCGTAGAAAAACCATTGGGTTTTAAGTATGCTGAAACAAAAAAATTAGTTAATTTAATCAACATAAAAAAAAGAAAAGTATTTGTAGCTCTTAATAGAAGAAATTATAATTCTACAAGAAAGCTTCAAAAAAGTATATCCAAAAAAGTTGGTCAAAGAGTCGTCATAGTTAATGATCAAACAATTTTAAACAAACTAAACAAAAATTTTCCAAGTAAAATAATTAAAAATTATATGTATGCAAATTCAATCCATTTAATTGATTATTTTTCTATTTTCTGCAGAGGTAAACTAAAAAATATTCAAACATTTAATAAATTTAACAAAGAACCTTTTTTTGTTAGTTCAAAACTGCATTTTTCTTCTGGAGATTTAGGTATATATTCAGGAGTATATGATCGAGAAAGTCCATGGTATGTATCAGTTTTTGTTGATGAAAAGACTTACGTATTTAAACCTTTAGAAAAAATTTCGTCCAGTACAAAATTATTTAAAAAAAAAATTAAATTCTCAAATGATGATAAGTTTAAACCTGGTTTTAAACTACAAGCAAAAGAAGTTTTAAATTTTTTTAAAAAAAATCCATATAATCTTGTTGATCATAAAGAATATTTCAAAAGTGTTGAATTAATCAAAAAAATATATAAATAAAAATGTATATAGATAATACATGGTATGGAGCCAGATATATTTTTTCTAAGTATTGTAAAGTAAATGATAAAACTGCTTTTGCTTCAATTCAACATGGACACGTTATAGTTAATGAAAAAAATTTAGGAAAAAAAAAAATTAATGCTTCTCCTTGGCTAGTTTGGAATAAAAAAATAGCTAACAGATGTTTAAGAAATGGATTTAAAAATATCATTCCAGTCGGTTCTGCGTTTGTATATTTAGAAAAAATATATAAATTCAAAACAAAAAAACCCCAAGGCACATTAGTTTTCCCGTTACTTTCTCAACCAGAAGTAAAAAATGAAATTAATTATTTAGATATATATAAAGATATAAAAAAAAAATTTCCAGGACCATATACAATTAGCGTTTCAGTTAGAGACATTGATTTTTTAAAAAAGAAATATAAGAAATTAAAAAGATTAAATTTCGTAACTTGGGGTTCAAGAGGAAGTAAGAATTATTTAAAGAAATTGTATATAAATATAAAATATCATAAAAAAATTTTATGTATTTATCCAGGCTCAGCAATAATTTATTCTCTATATCTGAATAAAAAAGTTTACTTGACTAAAAAATTATATTTAGAAACAAAGGACAAAGAATATATAAAGCAAGTAAGAAAAAATTTAGAATTGAATATACGTGACTTTCAGAATTATGGATTAAATTTTAGTAATTTAAACTTAGCAAAAAATATCAGGTTATCAAAAAAAATATTAGGTGTAGATCAAATTAGAACACCAGATCAATTAAAAAAACTGCTGGGCTGGAATAGTATTGCAAAATCTTGTATTGCAAAAATTTTGAGTTTAATGATAAATCTTAAAGAAGATTTATTTCATGGATTAAATAATTCCAGTCAAAGAAGACAAGGAAAGGATATAAAATAATTATTTATGAAGAGTTGTGCAATAATAGGTTCAACAAAAATAGCTGAAATTCATGTAAGAGAATTTTTAAAAAATAAAATCGATGACATCACTGTGATATCACGTGATAAAAAAAAATCTAAAAAATTTTCTGAAAGTCTAGCTTTAAAATTTAATAAAAAAATCAAATTTTCCAATTTTAATATTATTAGTAAAAGAAATTTTAATTATGTAAGTATTTGTTCAAATACTAAATATCATCTTGATAATTTAAAAAGACTTAAAAATAAAAAAACTAAAATTTTAGTTGAGAAACCTCTCATGCCACTAAAAAATGTAACCAATATTAAACAAGAGTTAGATAAAATCTATCATGAGTATCCTAATTTATTTATCTCATATCCTATGTTGTATTTAGTTAATTTCTTCATCAAAAATTTTAAAGTCGATAAAAGATTATCTTCGATTTATGTTTACTATCAAACTAGAGGAAGAAAATCTGGTACAGAAATATTTTTTGACCTTGCTCCGCACGCATTAATTTTGATAATGCGTTTGTTAAACAAAAAAAAAATGCAAATTGAAAGTATTTCAACAAATATTAAAAAAAATAATTTTATTACTTTCTTTAAAATATTAAATATAAAAATTAAAGTAGAGCTCTTACAATTAAAAGAAAAAAAAAATTCAATATTTAAGTTTGAAATTAACAAAAAAAAAACAAAAAGGATTACTAGATTAGACAACAATACTTTCAAAAATTATTTAGAATATAAAAATAAAAGAAAATTTTTGAAAAATCCGATGTCTACTGTAATAAAAAATTTTATTAAAAAAGATAAAACATCAATGGAATATAAATTGAATAAAAATCAAACTTACCAATTAAGTTATTTAACAAAAAGTATTTATGATAAATGCGATAATTAAATTATCTAAGCTTTTAACTAAAATTCAAAAAAAAAATTTTTCATTAATTATTTTTTTGATGATAATTTTTTCTTTATTGGAAATGTTAAGTCTGGGTATGCTGGTTCCAATCTTTTCAAATATATTAAATCCTGAAGGCCAAGCAAATATGTATTTCTTGAGCTTTGTATCTAATTTATATTATGGATTTGATCAGCAGACTATCTTACTAGTTTTATTCATTTTGTTTCTCGCCTTATTTCTATTTAAGTTTATTTTTTCATTCATTCTTTTTTATGTTCGAAATAGTTTTACTTTTAAAGTAAGAAATAATTTTTCAAGAAGAATTTTTAGTTCTTATTTGAATAAACCCTTAGATTTTCATATAAAAAATAATTCCTCAAAAATTGCGATTAACTGTAAATATGAAATAGATTTATTTACATCAAATATTTTACTTCCGATACTCGATATCGTAAGTGATTTTTTTGTTTTTATTGCTTTGTTAATTTTACTATTAATATTTGATCCAATCATAACATTAATTAGTATTAGTTGTTTTGGTATAGTTATTTATTTTTATCAATTAATATTAAAAAAAAGAAGTTTGATCTGGGCAAATGAGCGACAATATTTTGATAGATTAATTAATAAGGTTATTAGAGAAGGCTTAAATTCTATCAAAGAAATCATCTTTAATAGTAAAGCTAATTTTTTTTTAAAAAAACTTGACCATTATTTGTTTAGAAACCTAATTGTTTCTGTACGAGGACAAATGACAACGGATATGCCAAAGCACTTCTTAGAGTTGATAGCTATAATTTCATTTTTAATTATTTTTTATTTTATGAGAGTTTCAAACTATAAAGTTGATGAAATTTTGATTTTAATGGCACTTTTTGCTGCAGTATCCTTTAAAATGCTGCCAACGTTCAATAGATTTATGTCAAATATTCAAAGAATTAGGTACGCATATCCAACTATAAGAATGATTTATGATGAATTAGAAACTCAAAAAATAGTTGAAATTAAAAAACATAAATTCTCTATCGACTACAATCATAAGCTAAAAAAATTTATTGAAATAAAAGATCTTTCATTTAAATATCCAAAAATGCATTCTCAAGTTTTTGAAAATGCATCACTTAAATTAAATGTGGGAGAGCTTACTGGTCTTTGTGGAGACTCTGGATCAGGAAAATCTACTTTTCTTAATCTATTATCTGGTCTTGATAACAATTTTTCTGGTGAAATTTTTATTGATGATAAAAATCTTAAAAAAGAGAACATAACTTGGGCTGATCAGGTTGCATACATAAGTCAACAACCATTCTTTTTAGATGATACTATCAAAAACAATATTGCATATGCAGAGGAAAATGCAGATGAAACAAAGTTGATTAAATGTATACAACTTTCACAATTAGAAAATTTTATTAATGAATTAGAAAATGGTATTGAAACATTAATTGGTGAAGATGGCACAAGACTCTCAGGCGGGCAGTTGCAAAGATTAGCAATTGCTAGAGCTTTATATAAAAACTTTAATATACTAATACTAGATGAATCTTTGAATGCTTTAGATATTGAAAACGAAACTAAAATAATAAATATCTTATCTGACTTAAAAAAGGATAGGATAGTATTATTAACATCCCATAAAAAAAGTATTATTGATAGATGTGATGTTAAATACGAAATTATTAATAAAAAATTTCAAAAATTATAGTTTTAAAGTAACTTTTAAAATTTTTAAATGAAAAAAAAAATACTAATTATAGGATGCGGTAACATTGGATTACGACACCTGGATGCTATAAAAAAAATAAATTCAAACTTAATTATATTCCTCTATGATAAAAATATAAAAAAAATTAATGGTTTAAAAAAAAAAATATAATTATCCTTAAAAATTTAAATCAAAACTTAACATTTGACTTAGCAATAATATCCACAAATTCAAAGGAAAGGTTTGAGGTTTTTAAAAATTTAGTTAATAAAAATAAAGTAAAAAAAATAATTTTTGAGAAATTTATATACTTTAGAAATTATCAATTCTCCCAAACTCTTAAAATATTAAAACAAAAAAAAATAAAAGCATGGGTAAATTGTTTACGTAGAGAAATAAATATCTTTAAAAAAATTAAGTTACAAATTAAAAGTGAATTTGAAATATATTTCTGTTCTAATAATTGGGGTCTTGCATGTAATAGTATTCATTTCTTGGATTTATTTGCTTTTCTTTCAAAAACAAAAAAAATAGAAAATTATTCTAATAAACTTAATCAGGTCATATATAAATCAAAAAGGAGGGGTTATGATGAACTTAAAGGTAAACTCCAATTTAATTTTAATAAATCATCACTTATACTTGAAGATAATATTAAATTTAAAAAAAAATTATTTTTCATAAAAACAAAAAATAAAGTTTATTCTTTTAACAAAATTGAAAATATTCTTGGAATTAGAGACTTAAAAAAAAATTCACTAAAAAAATATAAATGTGAAGTACCGTATGTAAGTAACATAAGTTATAAAATAGTTAAAAAATTAATAAATAGAAAAAAAATAGAACTTACGACATTTGAAGAAACTATTAATCATCATAAACTATTGATTAAAATATTTTCTAATCACTTTAGGTTAATTAATCCTAATAAAAAATTTATGATAACCTAAATAAAATGTTAAAAAAAAGAATTATCGCAAAATTAGAAATAAAAAATGACAATCTTGTTAAAGGGATAAATCTTGAGGGATTACGTGTTTTGGGTAAGCCCGAATACTTTGCTGAAAACTATTATAAATTTGGTGTTGATGAATTAATTTATCAGGACGTAGTAGCGTCATTATACGGAAAGAATGCACTTTATGATACTATTTACAAAACCTCAAAAAAAATTTTCATACCATTAACGGTTGGTGGGGGCATTAGAAAACTTGAGGAAATGTATAAAATTCTTAAGGCAGGCGCTGATAAAGTATCCATAAACTCACAAGCTATAAAGAAACCTAAAATTATTTATGATGCAGTTAAAGTATTCGGAAAATCAACTATAGTTGCTAACATTGAAGTACTAAAAAAAAATAATAATTATTTTTGTTACTATAACAATGGAAGAACTCCTACAAATTTAAAAGCTGAAGATTGGATTATAAAATTACAAAAATTAGGCATTGGTGAGATAATTCTTACATTTATTGATTATGATGGTACTGGTAAAGGGTTTGATTTTACGTTTATTAAGAAAATTAAAAAATTATTTAAGTCACCATTAGTTGTAAGTGGTGGGGCAGGAAATATTCAAAATATCAAGTCATTATTTAAAAATACAAATGCCTCAGGTGTAGCATTAAGTTCATTCTTACATTATAACTTAATTCAGGGAAAAAAATTAAATGAAAAAGATTTTTTAAATGAGGGAAATATTGACTTTATCAGCAAAAATAGCTTGTTGAGCAAGAAATTTGAAAATATATCAGTTCAAAATATATTTAAAAAATTAAATAGATTATAATGACAAAAGTATCAATAATTGATTCTGGTACAAGCAACCTATTTAGTATTGCAAATGCTTTTAATAAAATAGGAGCTACTACAGAAATAACATCAAATAAAAGTGATATCAAAAATAGTGATTATCTTGTTTTACCAGGTGTGGGTTCATTTTGTCAGGGAATGATCAATTTAAAAAAAAAAAAAATTAATTGACGTAATTACAAACCATATTAATTCTAAAAAACCTTTCTTAGGAATATGCCTTGGTTTTCAATTATTATTTAATCATAGTTACGAGTTTAAAAAAACCAAAGGACTGTCTGTATTAAAAGGCGAAGTATTAGAATTCCCAAAAAATAAAGTAGATATAATACCTCATGTAGGCTGGAATACTGTAAATGTTTTAAAGAAAAAATATGGTTTTATCAAAAACAATGATTTTTACTATTTTGTTCACTCATTTTATGTATTACCCGAAAATAAAAAAATGATTTATAGCACTACAAAAGTTGATAATTTTAAGTTTTGTTCATCTATTATTGATAATAATATTTTTGGGTGTCAATTTCATCCTGAAAAAAGTGGAAAACAAGGTTTAAAGTTTCTTAAAAATTTTTTAAAGTATAATCATGCTTGATAAGCAAATCAAAGATATTCCAAAAAAAATCTTATGGTGTAAGCAATGCTGTATATCAAACCAACGGCCTAGAATAATCTTTGACGAAAATCAAATATGCTCCGCATGTAAGCATGCTAATTATAAAGGAAGTATTGATTGGCAAAAAAGAGAAACCGAGCTCCTAAGATTGCTCGACAAACATAGAAGTAAGAATTCAAAATGGGATGTGATCGTCCCAAGTAGTGGTGGCAAAGACTCGGGGTTTGTTGCTCATCAACTAAAATATAAATATGGCATGAATCCTCTTACAGTTACCTGGTCTCCCCTTGAATACACTCAGATTGGAAAAGAAAACTTTGATGCCTTAAATGACTCTGGGATTTCAAACTTTTTGTATACACCAAATAGAAACTTACAAAAAAAATTAGCAAGATTATGTTTTGAAGAATTAGGCGATGCTTTTCATGTATTTGTGCTTGGTCAAATCAATTTCCCATTTCATATAGCTTTAAAGCTAAATATTAATTTAGTTTTTTATGGAGAAAATGGAGAACTTGAATATGCAGGAGACCCAAAACATAAAGATAAACCTTATAAACCAATGTCAGAATGGACTAGACAGCATTTTAAAGGTGTAAAATTTGACGATCTAGTTAGTTATGGACTAAAGAATAAAGAATATTTGACAAAGAAAGATATTAACAATGGTGATTTAGAATTTTATAAAATTCCAAATTTAAAAAAATTATCAAAATTGGGGATAAAAGGTAAATACTTTTTTTCTTATTATAAAAAATGGACTCCACAAGAAAACTATTATTACTGTGTAGACAATACAGGATTTAAACCTAATAATGAAAGAACAGAGGGGACTTATTCCAAATATTCAAGTTTAGACGATAAGATGGACGGTATGCATTATTATATGAGATATATAAAGTTCGGTCTTGGAAGATGTTCCGAAGAAGCTTCACACGAAATAAGAGACAAACATATTTCAAGAGATGAGGGAATAAAACTAATGAATAAATATGAGGGTGAATTTCCAAAAAAATATTTTAAGGATTTTTTGAATTATTTAAATATAAATGAAAAACATTTTTGGAAAATTGTTGATCAATGGCGACCTAAGCATCTGTGGAAAAAAAAAAATAAAAAATGGATATTTAAAAAAAAGATAATATGATTAAAAAGTTACTTAGCTCAAATAGTCAAAATTATTTTTGTACATTAATAATTGGAAAAAAATATAATGATAATTTTTATAAATATTCTTATCCTCTTTTCAAAAAATACTGTAAGAAAAATGATATAGGAATATTCATAATAAGTAGTCATTTAATATCTAAAAAAAATATTTATTGGAAAAATCCAAATTGGCAAAAATTAATTGCACCTAAAATTCTTTTAAGTAAATACAAAAAAATTAAAAATCTGTGTATGATAGACTCAGATATTCTAGTAAATGATGAATCACCAAATATTTTTAATAGTCATAAAAAAAACTATGTTAGTGTTGTTTCATTAAGAAAAAATATGCCATATAGATGGGAAAATACTACTAGATTAATTGCTTTTTTAAGAAATAGATTTTATTCTAAAAAATATCCCTTAGACTCAGCAATTAATATTTCTCTGAATAATTTATATAAATTTCACAATTTAGAACCCATGAAAGATGAGTTTTGTGCCGGGGTATACGTAATCTCAAAAAATTCCTTTAATAAACTTTATGATTTTTTTTTCAATTACAAGTCAGGTATTAAATCAATAACAGATGGGGGAGAGCAAACACATTTTAATTACTTTATTCAAAAAAATTTTAAAATTAATATTCTTGATTATAAATTTCAAGCCCAATGGGTGTTTGAGATGTCAAATTATTATCCATTTTTATATACCAAATTATATAGAAAAGATAAAAAGCTAATTTCTTCATGTTTAGAAAATTCATTAAGAAATAATTATTTTTTACATTTTGCTGGAAGTTGGTATGAAAGTTTAATGTGGAAATCAAATTTAAATACGATTCTAGGAAAAGACTTTTTAAAAAGTTTTAATAAATATAAAAAAATTAAATTAAAAGGGAAGCCTGTTGGTGTTATCAAAAAATAATAAGTATTTTATGAAAAGAAAAAAAATTGTATTTTTAGTTGGTGGATCAGGGCTTATTGGAAAAGAAGTTGAGAAAATACTAGATACAAAATTTTATAAAGTTATAAATCTTGACATTAAAAAAAGTGGAAGAAAACATATTTATTTCGATTGTTCAAAAACTGATACTATAGAGCACAATTTAAATTTAATAACTAGAAAATATCAAGTTCCAGATGTTTTAATAAATTGCTCTTACCCTATTGCTGGTGATTGGATTAAGAATGATTTTAATAATATTAACCAAAAACTTATGAAAGAAAATCTTGAGTGTCACTTATTGAGTTATAGTATTATTTCAAATTTTGTTGCAAAAAAAATGCGAAAAAAAAAAAGAAAGGTAAGATTATTTTGTTTAGTTCTATTTATGGTTTTTTAGGACAAAACTCTAACAATTACTTTGGCACAAAGATAAAAGAGAATGTTACTTATAGTATAATTAAAGGTGGAATATTAAGTTTAATAAAACAAATGGCAGCTTTTTATGGAAAATATAATTTAGAAATCAATGCTGTATCTCCTGGAGCTGTAATAGGACATGTAAAAGGATCAAAAAATGTTCAGAGCATAAAGTTTGTTAGTGCATACTCAAAAAATACACCACTTAAACGTTTGTGCAAACCAGAAGAGGTTGCAAATTTAGTTTCATTTTTAGTCTCTGATAAATGCTCATACATAACAGGTCAAAACATTATTATTGATGGTGGCTATTCTATAATTTAAGGACAAACTATTATGTGTGGTATTGCAGGCTTTTTTGATGAACAAATCTTAACAACAAGTAAAATAAAAAAAATAACTAGTCAACTTTTTCATAGAGGTCCAGATGAACAAGGTTACTATTATAATAAGAAAGGTCTTTTTTTTGGAATGCGAAGGCTGTCAATAATAGATCTTAAAAATGGGAGTCAGCCAATAAATACCGAAAAAATAAGCCTAATATTCAATGGAGAAATTTTTAACTTTATTGAATTAAAAAAAAAATATCTTAATAACTCAGAACAATTAAATTCAGATACAAAAGTTCTTTCACATTTAATTGAGA